>CDZQ01045268.1_pt1 | contig 79604 bp, 59 predicted proteins | sample 554831 | NCBI WGS metagenome assembly CDZQ01 (sample SAMEA3182112, study PRJEB8094) | gut metagenome | biome: human; feature: gut; material: Stool; isolation source: human stools | place: Canada | collected 2013-05-06 | reverse complement strand
AAGCCACGACAGGCTCGCGTCGTACTGCGGCCTGGCGCCGCGCAACCGCCAGTCGGGGACCTCGATCTCCTCGGTGACGGCATCGCGCCAAGGCAACAAGAGGCTGAAGAACCTGCTCATATTCTCGTGCAACTGCCTTACCCGGACAGAGGGAAGATGGGGCGATTACTACGCTAGGTGCCGAGAGCGGGGCATGCCGCACGGCAAGGCGCTCAAGGCGCTGGCACGAAAGAGGCTGAAGGTCATCTACGCGATCATGCGGGACAGGGTGCCCTACGCCGCCTAGTCGAAGCGCTCCGAACAGATTGGAGCCCATCGGCCGAAAGGCCTGGCGTTAGCATGTCGCGATTCAATCTCGAAAACAGCATTGCCCAGTTGACAAAACTATAGGAACACCCCCCGCGGGGAAATTGGTGACGCGGGTGTCGACGGCGCTGAGCGCTCCGTGTTTTGGTATGTGGATATGGCAGCCATCAACCTTTCTCGGCATGTGAAACTCTAGGCACATATGAGCATACCTGAGCGACGCAACACATGCGCTCCATCTATCCCAACAAGCTCCAGCGGTACCCGCACTTCCCATTTCGTGTAGAAAAGGGCCTGTATATACTTCCCATTTCGTGTATTGAATCAGGTAACCACACTTCCCATTTCGTGTATACAGCAGCTAGATTGGGCAATCATGTCAGTATTCAGACGTACGGCCTACAATAAACTCCTCGATTGGAAAGCGAGCAATGGATCCCGAGCCATCATGCTCGAGGGGGCCCGCCGCGTTGGAAAAAGCACCCTTGCCCAAGAGTTTGCGCAGTCCAAATACAAATCCCACCTCGTGATCGACGAATCTGTTGCGAGTGAAAAAAGAAGACCGGAGACTCAACTGGTCTCCGGCCTCATTTCTAAAAAACGTCTCGTGGTTCTACTCGTGCTGTCGGGCTTCTACCAGCCTGCAGAAGTCGTTGACGCTCATGAGCCATTCCCTTTGCGCGGGCGTGTAGGTTTCGAACAGCGATGAGGGCACAACGAAGCTGAGCCTGTCCTTAGCCATAGCTCGTGTGTAATCCTCACTTACGGCGGGCTCAAGTGTTACAAGATGCTTGTCCTCGATTCTGTCAGCCTCATCAAGCACCTGACGCCAACGCTCCTTGATGGTTGTCTTGGCACCGAGCATCGTCAGTCGAGCGACAGGGAACTTGGGGTCGTGGTAATCGTCAATAGAGGGAAAGATGAAATCCGGCTTTGATTTGCCCTCGGTGTATTTCTGCGCCGAGTAGCGTATGCCCCTAGCATCGAATAGCATCGAGAGTTGATTCTCGAACGCCGTCCCCGCACGGGACTTGCGGCGCTGGAAGGCCGACATAGTGGTGCGCAGCACGCCATCAACATCAAGCGCCGAGCCAAGGTATGGCGCGAGGTCGCGCTCCAAGAGATGCCGCTCGAAGACGCGGAACAGCATCTCTTCGCGTTCGTAACAAGCGACCAAGCAGCCATCCGGGTCGCCCGTCCAATCGAGCTTTCCAAGGGTGGAAGCTGAGTAGGCTGAGAAGTCTGCCCCTTTGGGGAAGGACTCGCCGAATTTCTCGATCATACCGTCGAGGAAGTTCTCCGCTGCGATCGGCATGCTAACTTCGATGCCGATGGACTCCAAAATCCTTGCGGCGATCGACGTGATGCGCGTATCCTCCCGAGCAGAGGGCGTAAAACCCTTCTCGCCAACCCCGTCGAGCGCGAAGAGCCAGCGAACTTGAGATTCCGCCGTACTCCCCGCTCGGGCAAATAGGATTACGACCTCCTTGGCTTCGTGTAGGGCCAAAACCATGAGGTCGCCCGGACGGGCCATGCCCATGGCAGCATTATCGTTGTAGTAGAGCCTATACTCAGTTCTAGTTGGATGCTTCCTGCGGGCGTCGTACCAAGTGGTATAACCATGGTCGAATATAGGGTCTGCACCATCATCGAGATATGCGAAGGTAGTTCGCATCCCCTTTATGTCATCGTCTCCGAAAAGCGCGCGCAAAGGCCCCACGCCGTTGAATTCGTGCTGGTGGCTTTTATTGGCCCCCATGATGTCAACGCCCGCGAGGGTTTTCGCGACAGCACCGTCAAAATACGCGCCAAGTACTCCATAGTCCATCCTAGAACACCTCCATCATCAACTTCGCGACCGAGCGCACGACCGGCACGGTCACGGAGTTGCCGAACTGCCTGTATGCCTGAGTATCCGACACCGGGATGATGAACTCATCGGGAAATCCTTGCAGGCGCGCGCATTCGCGGGGAGTGAGTTTACGAGGGTTTTTTCCTTCCTGCCCGACCAGAATCTCGCTGCCATCCTTGTGGTACCGGGCGGAAAGCGTCCTTGTCGTGTCCTCTGGGCCGACCATCGAGTATCCAAAGCCGTGGCCCGCCGCCTCATGCTTTTCGCGATAGGCGCGCAGATAGGCCCATAGCTTATCCGAAATGGTGTAGCGTTCGTTTGGTTGCTCTTCGAGGATTTCCCCTAGCGTATGTCCCGGTCCCGGCACCTCAAGGTCATCCCACGAGAAGGGAACTTCCTCCCTGAACCCCACGATGTAGATGCGCTCCCTGTGCTGGCACGTCCAGTTTTTTGAATCAAGCACTTTCCAGAAAATATGGTATCCAAGGTCCTCCTCAAGCGTCTGTCGTATGACCTTGAAGGTCTTCCCGCCGTCGTGACTCGTAAGGTTCTTAACGTTCTCAAGCAAGAAGGCCTTCGGGCGCTTGTCGCGTATGATGCGAGCGACCTCGAAAAAGAGGGTTCCCTGCGTTTTATCCTCAAAGCCGGTGGGTCTCCCCAAAGATTGCTTCTTCGAAACGCCTGCAAGGGAGAATGGCTGACAAGGAAAGCCTGCGAGCAGGACATCGAAGTCCGGTATATCGTTTGATGCGACCTGACGGATGTCGCCCGCCGGGGTCTCTCCATAGTTCATCCGGTAGGTTTTCTGGGCGAACTTATCCCACTCGCAAGAGAAGACGCACCTACCGCCAAGCTCCTGGAACGGCATTCGTATACCGCCGATACCCGCGAAGAGATCGCAGAAGGTAAAAGGCGCGTCGCTGCGCTCCCCTTGGTCAAATGGAGCCCCCGCATCGAGCGATGCGATAAAGGCGCATTCAGCCGCCGTTGGACTAGTATCCCCAGACTCCCAGCGCCGAACGGTGCGTTCGCCAGACGAGCCCATACCAAGGGCGGCGGCGAACTCCTTTTGGGTGAGGCCGAGGTCAATTCTCTTTTGCGCTATATCAGCTGCATTTAGTTGCATGGGACGCCTATCTTGGTTGAAAAACGGTCAAACTGTCCTGTATTTACCACAGCGTTAGTCTATCACCCCGAGCGGACATGTCTTCCCCTTGCTTCAGTCCGCCTCTAAACCCCGTAGCATCAACTGGGCTTTAGGGCTTGGACACTCTACCGGAGGGCTCTAGACGCAATTGGTGACGCGGGTGTCGACGGCCCGAATCCGCCGGCGGCCCCCGCAAACCAGAAACGGCGCCGCTCCCGCGACGCCGTCATATTCCCTGGTGCCCCCGGGCGGATTCGAACCGTCGACACCCGCTTTAGGAGAGCGGTGCTCTATCCCCTGAGCTACGGAGGCATGTTGTACTAGTGTAGCAGATTTGCCCCTTGGCCATGTAGCGCATGGCCACTCATCAAGAAGGCTCTGCAGCGAATTATCGCCGTAGAGCCTTCTCAATAACGGAAAATTATAACCCAGAATAACGCAAAATAATGGGATGGGGTTTCCTCTAACCACATGTAAGGGAAATTCCATCCCGGTATTCGGCTAAAAAATGGGACAAGCTTTCCCAACTGGCGCTCAAAAGGAAAATGCATCCCGGAATGAGAACGAATTCCGGGATGCATTTTCCGCCATCTATCGCAGACGACTAGTCGCCTTTGTGAAAGAGGCTTTTGATGGCAGCAGGGATGCTCTTGGCGCCCTTGGTCGTTACGTCGATAAAGTCGGGCGAGCGCACGAGCTTATCCTCGTCGACGTACTTGCGGACCGCACGAAGCGTCTCTTTGTCGTCGCGCGTCGAAAACGTAAAGTGACCGTTGTCCTTGGTGAAGATGGCAAAACGCGTAATCTTCTTGGTGCCGCGCAAAACCTCGGCGGCAATATAGTCGACCTCGTCCCACGGGATTTGAATATAATCCTCGGGATTACGTTCGTTGTAGTACTCGAACGCCTTATTGCCCACCATCACGTTACCGTGGCTGGTAAGCCCCATCAGGCAGGTTGCCGGCGTTGCCAGATCGACCGTGCTGTTCTGAGATTGCGCCATGCGCGCCTCGCCCTCCAAATAAAACAATCGGACCGCATCCAGTGTACCCACCGGGTGCGGTCCGTTTCAATGGCTCAAAAGCCCTTGCCTAGCAATTCTCGGTCTTAAGCCGAAACGTGCTTACATGAAGCCGCAGACGCGACCGATGATGCCGATGGCGAAGAGAGCCAGGATGATGACGATCGGGCTGACCTTCTTCTTGAAGAGCTTGCAGACCAGCAGGGTCAGGCACACGGCGGCAAGGCCGGGGATGAGCTGATCGAGGTTGGCCTGAAGCGTGGTGACCTTCACCTGATCAAGGGCGTTAGCACCGATGGAGTTATACATCGTCAGTGCTTCCTTGACACCCTCAGAACCGGAGGGCAGGTTAGCCCAGTCGATAAAGGCGCCAGCAGACTGCGTGACCTTGGAGACGACCGGGGTGAAGGAGATGGACACCCAGCGCTCGACCAGGGCGCCGATGATGAACATACCCAGGATGGATGCACCCTCGGTGACCTTGCCCATCAGACCGCCGGAGAGGTCCTTGGCGATGGAGGAGCCGACCTTGTAGCCAAACTCCTGCGTGTACCACAGGAAGGCGTAACGGATGATGTTCCACGCGAAGAAGAACAGCAGCGGACCGGCGATGCTGCCGGACAGGGCCAGGGAAGCGCCCAGAGCGCCCAGAATCGGGCGAAGGGTGAACCAGAAGGCGGGGTCGCCGACGCCGGCGAGCGGGCCCATCATACCGACCTTGACGCCCTGAATGGCGACGTCGTCAATCGGGGCACCGTTGGCGCGCTCCTCCTCGAGAGCGAGGGTAACGCCAATGACGGGGGCGGAAACATAGGGGTGGGTGTTATAGAACTCCAGGTGGCGCTTAAGAGCGGCAATCTGGTCATCCTTGCTGGTGTAGAGCTTCTTGATCGCAGGGATCATTGCGAAGCACCAGCCGCCGTTCTGCATACGCTCGTAGTTCCACGAGCCCTGAAGGAACTGATGACGGAAGCAAACCTTCTTGCGGTCAGCCTTGGTGAGCTGAATCTTGTTCTCTGCCATATGTATCACTCCCCTCCTACTCGTAATCGTTCAGAATGTCGCCGAGCGGGTCACCGGAGCCGCCGCCCATGCCGCCACCCTGCTTGGCCAGATCCTTAAGGCCAAGGTAGATGAGGGCAAGGGAGATGCCGATGAGGCCAAGGGCGATCAACGTGAGCTGAGGGATGGCAGCAAGGACAAAGCCGAGGATGAAGAACGGCCAGGTCTCCTTGGTGGCCATCATGTTGATAACCATGGCGTAACCGACGGAAGCGACCATGCCGCCGCCGACAGCCATGCCGCCGGACAGCCAGTCGGGCATAGCGTTAAGCGCGTTGGTAACAGCCTCGGCCGGGATGATGCACAGAAGTACTGCCGGGATGGCGATACGAAGGCCCTGCATGAGGATGGCAGCGTACTGCCAGCGCTCGATGCCGGAGAAGTCGCCCTTCTCGGCGCAACCGTCCATGGCGTGAGCGATAGCGGTAGCCAGGGTACGGCAGATCATGGTCAGGAACAGACCAGCGACCGACAGCGGGACGGCGACGGCGATGGCGGCGGTAACGGCCTTTGCCGAATCGGTGGCGCCACCGTTGAGGGCGAGCACCATGATGATCGAAGAAGCGACCGAGGCCAGAGCGGCGTCAGGCGCGACAGCGGCGCCAACGTTAGCCCAGCCAAGGGCCATCATCTGGAGCGAACCGCCCAAGAGGATGCCCTCCTGAAGGTGACCGGTTACGAGACCGATAAGCGTGCATGCCACGAGCGGCTGATGGAACTGGAACTCATCCAGAATGCCTTCCATACCGGCAAGCAACGCGACAATCGCAACAAGCAGAATAGTGATTGCAGACATGTATCGGACCCTCCTTTACTATGCTTGAGCGGCCAGTTCGGCCTTAGCTTTCTTCAACATGGCGTCGAGATCCTCGGAGGAATCCGAAGGAACCTTGCGGACCTCGAACTTGACGCCCTTGGCCTTGAGGGCCTCGAGAGTCTTGACGTCGTCATCGCCCATAGCGACGGCGTTGGTGACGACGACCTTGCCCTTGGAGTGAGCCATGGAACCGATGTTGACTTCCTTGATGTCGACGCCGGCCTCGATGGCCTTGAGCAGATCCTGCGGGTTCTCGAAGAGCAGCATGGCCTTGGTGTCACCAAAGCGCGTGTCCTTGACGACCTCGGCCATCTTCTTGATGGGCACGACGTTGGCATGGACTCCCGGAGGGGCAGCCTGCTCGATCATGGTCTTGCGGAGCTCGTCGTGAGCGACGCCGTCGGAAACCACGATGATGCGGTTGGGGTTGATCTGCTTGGTCCACGTGGTGGCCACCTGACCATGAAGCAGACGGGTGTCGATACGGACGTGGGCAATCTTGATGTGCCCGTCGCCGATGACCGTTCCCGGAGGGATGGCGCCTGCAGGAGCAGCGGCGGCCGCAGCCGGCTTCTTCTCCTCGGGCTCCAGAGACTCGGGCTTGACGCGCACGCCAGCCTTAGCCTCAGTCACGAGATGTTTTGCGATCGCATGTGCAGTGTTCTTTGCGTCAAAGCGCTGCGAATATGCCTCGATGAGCATAGGCAGGTTGACACCGGTGACGATAGCCCAGGAATCGTGGCCCTCGATGAGCCCGCTGATCTGGTTGAACGGCGTGCCGCCCCACAGATCAACGAGGAAGAGCACCTGCTCCTGGTCCTCGAAGGAAGCGACTGCTTCCTCGACCTTGGCGCGGAAATCGTCGGGGCCCATGCTCGGCTCGAGCGAGACCACGGCAACAGACGGCTGATCGCCAAAGACCATCGAGCCCGTCTGCTTGATTCCAGCTGCCAAGTCCCCATGGCTAGCAAGAACAATACTTACCATCACATAACCTCCTTTTTGTCTACGTATTTCCTACACGACATGAAAGGAGTATACCTGTTTGGATTGTGGAATTATAGCTAAATTCGCAAAAGGTTGGATTATTTGTTTAAACGTCTAAGTTTGTTACAAGTTGATTACGTTACTGATTTTCGCCTCATTACCCGCCAAAGCGTCGCTCATCAAGCCATGCCTTTTACAGACACAAGCATGCTGTTCATTAATATCGGTTTTAAACAAGTGCGAATGCGCTCGTACTGCCACTATTTTGTTTAAACGGACATGGCTTGACTATTTTCATGACTTATGGTCTACGAAACCACTCAAAATAGTTGCGGTGGAATAGTTCTTGCTTAAGAGCCAGAAGGCTGGATTTAGGAACTATTTCACCGCAACTTATAGGGGATCCTAGACGATGTGGAGGGGGTTGGCGGCGTCGACGGCATCGGGGACGTCGGAAGGGCCGTCGGGGACAGCGTCTGCCGGGTCCTCGTCGGGGGTCTCGATCTGTTTGATCATGACCTCCTGGCCCTGCAGCAGGTATGTCTCGCCGCTACCGCAATGGGGGCAGGTCTTGCCGTGCTCGACTGTCGCATAGTCAAGGCCGCACGCCCCGCAATGCGTCACGGCTTCGACAGGCTCCACAAGAAGCTCCGCACCCTCGGTAATGGACTTTTTATCTGCCGCCCAGCGCCAGGCGTCGAGCAGCAAGTCGGGAACGACGCCCGAGACCTCGCCCAGCAGCAGCGTGACGCTCGAAACGCGACTCACGCCATTGGCGCGCGCCACATTCTCAACATCACGAATGATGTGATAGACGATTCCGAGCTCGTGCATTTATTTCCTTCCGTCGTTCCCGTTATGGCTGCTTACTTGCGACCGAACTTAATCTTGATGGCGCGCTTGAGCGCGTACTTGCCCAGGCTTGGGAGCTTTTGCTCGTATTTGACCATCGTGGAGCACTCGGGGCGGTCGCGATCCAGATGGATGGCGTCGAACGCGCACTTGGTGGTGCACAGGCCGCAGCCGATGCACTTGTTGGGGTCGACGATCGAGGCGCCGCAGCCCAGGCAGCGGGCGGTCTCGGCGCGCACCTGCTCCTCGGTAAAGGTCTCAACATACTCGCTAAACGGCGCAGCCTTCTCGCGTTCGCGGTCCACATGCGCAACCTCGCGGCTCGCGTTGTCGTAGCTCTCGAGCACAACGTCGTCGCGATCGAGCGCGGTGTAGCGGCGCTGATTGCGGCCGATGGTGAGCGTGGAGCCCGGCTGCACAAAGCGATGGATGGACACCGCGGCCTCGTGGCCGGCGGCGATAGCGTCGATGGCAAAGCTGGGGCCGGTGTAGACGTCGCCGCCCACAAAGATGTCTGGCTCGGCGGTCTGGTAGGTCTGGGGATCGGCAAGGGCACCCTGGCCGCGGCCGAGCTCCACCTTGGAGCCAGCCAGCAGGTCGCCCCACACAATGGACTGGCCGATGGACATGACCACGCGGTCGGCATCGACGCGGCGCAGGTCGTTCTCGTCGTACTCGGGCGCAAAACGGCCCTCGTCGTCAAAAACACGCGTGCAGCGCTTGAAGGTGATGCCGCACACACGACCGGCCTCGTCCAGGTGAACTTCCTTGGGGCCCCAACCGCAGCTGATGTGCGCGCCGTCCTCAACGGCCTCGCGACGCTCCTCCTCGTTGGCGGGCATCTGGGCCTCGCTCTCCAGGCAGAACATCTCAACGTGCTCGGAACCCAGACGGCAGGCGTTGCGGGCAACGTCGATGGCCACGTTGCCGCCGCCCACCACAATGGTGCGGCCGGACAGGGTATCGATCTTGCCGCTGTTAACCTCGCGAAGGAAGTCGACGGCCACGGTCACGTCCTCGGCATCCTCGCCCGGAATACCGGCAAGGCGGCCGCCCTGGCAGCCGATGGCCACGTAAAAGGCCTTAAAGCCCTGCGCGCGCAGCTCGTCGAGCGTCACATCGCGACCGACCTCAACGCCATAGCGGAACTCGGCACCCATCAGGCGAATGACCTCGACCTCGGCCTCGATAACATCCTTCTGCAGCTTAAAGCTGGGAATGCCGTAGGTGAGCATGCCGCCCGGGCGCTCGTTCTTCTCGAACACGACGGGCTTGTAGCCCTTCTCGGCCAGGTAGAAAGCGCAGGACAGGCCGGCCGGACCGGCACCGATGATGGCGATCTTCTGATCGAAACCGCCAGCGCGCGTCGGCGTCACCACGGGCGGGACATAGCGGGTCGCGGCATCCAGATCGCGCTGAGCGATGAACTTCTTGACCTCGTCGATAGCCACGGCGGCGTCCACACGGCCGCGAGTGCAGGCATCCTCACAGCGGCGGTTGCACACACGGCCGCAGATAGCGGGCAGCGGGTTCTCGCGCTTGATGAGCGCCAGCGCCTCGTCATAGCGACCCTGAGCCGCGAGCTTCAAATAGCCCTGAACGGCGACATGCGCGGGGCAAGCCGTCTTGCAGGGCGCGGTGCCGGACTCATGCGTCTCGATGCGGTTGTCGTTGCGGTAGTTGGGCGACCACTTGGTGTGGTCCCACTTGGTAGCGTCGGGCAGCTCCTGGCGCGGATACTCGGGCACGCGGCCGCCGGCCTTTTTGCTGCAGAGCTTCTGGCCCAGTTTGGCGGCGCCGGCCGGACACACCTCAACGCAGCGACCGCAGGCCACGCACTTGTCCTTCTCGACCTTGGCGACATAGGCCGAGCGCGACAGGTTGGGCGTGTTGAACAGCTGCGAAGTGCGCAGGGCATAGCACACGTTGACGTTGCAGTTGCAGATGGCGAAGATCTTGTTCTCGCCGTCGATGTTGGTGATCTGGTGCACAAAGCCGTTGTCCTCGGCCTGGCGCAGGATGTCGTAAACCTCGTCGCGCGTTACATAATGGCCGCGGTCGGTCTCGACCACGTAGTCGGCCATATCGCCCACGGCGATGCACCAATCGGCCGGGTCGTCGGCGCAGCCCTCACCCATCACGCGACGGCTCGCGCGGCAGCTGCAGGTGCTAGCGGCATATTTGCCATCGTATTTGTCGAGCCAATGCTCAATATGCTCGATCGGCACCGAGGTGCTCGCGGCGTCGATAGCCTTCTCGACCGGAATGACATGCATGCCGATGCCGGCGCCTCCGGGCGGCACCATCGGCGTGGCCTTGGACAGCGGTCCCCTGGACGCCTGCTCAAAGAACTTGGCATAGACCGGGTGCTCCTCGAGCTGGCTCACGCGCATGTTGAGAAACTCAGCGGAACCCGGCACCAGCATGGGCAGCACCCACTGCTTGGCGCGCTCAGGGTTTTCCCAGTTGTACTCGAGCAGACCCGTGTAGCTCATGTCGTCGAGCATCTTCTCGATATCGGCTTCGGGCATGCCGGTGAGCTTGACCATCTCGGGCAGCGTATAGGGACGGCGCATCTTCATCTTGCAGAGCACTTCGGCCTGCTCGTCGGTTGCGGCCTCGGCAAACGACCAGTACTCGTAGCCCAGCAGCTCATCGCGATGCAGCAGACGGTTGGTGCAGTGCTCGCACAGCTTGACGATGGCCTCACGCGGATGCTCCGGCAGCGGCGGCACGAACTCCGAACCGATGTCGGGCTCGGTGTAACTAATCCCCGGTCCGTTGAGAATCATGGTTGTCCCTTCTCTTGCCGCAGCCCGACGAGGCCGCAGCGCCCCTCTTTTTTTGCAGGCCGGGCATGCCCCCATGCCGTTCACCCGCCATTGTTGACATTGTGTCAAAAATAGTATTGACGAACCGTCAACAATATTCAAGACTGTTAGGCGAACGGTCAGGCAAAAGAGGATGAAAGGCGGCAAAACATGGGCAACAACGCAGCAGATACCTCTGTGGTCGATGCCGTTCCCGCATCCGATAGCGCGGCAAAGCGTCTGACGGGCGACGAACGCCGTCGCGAGATCCTCGATGCCGTGCGCACCGTAAGCTCCGAGCTGGGCGTATCCCACCTATCGGTATCGGCCGTGACCAAGCGAGCCGGCTGCACGCGCTCGCTGTTCTACCACTACTTTGCCGACATGGACGCCGCCGTCACCGCCGTTATGGACGAGGCAATCGACGGCTTTATCTCCGAACTCGAGCAGTGGAACGCCGACCGCACCGTCGGCGATATCGAGGGCGCGCTCGACACCGTCGCCCCGCTCTTTAAGCGCCTGGTCGCCAGCGGCCACGAGCTGCCGAGCACGCTCACCTCAAGCAGCGGCGCGCTCTACGGCGGCTTTTTGCACAACGTGGTTCAGCGCGTGGCGCAGTATATCTGCGACACCACCGTGGTGGACTTTGTCGCCCATCATGAGCTACGCATCGACCATGTCTACGAGACGTTCTACACCCTCATCATGGGGTTGTTGATGTATATCCGCACGCACCCCGATGTGCCCGACGAGACGGTCAAGGAAATCATCGCCTCGACACTCCACATCGAGGGCTATACCGCCAAGTATCCGGAGCGCAAGCCCCAGAACTGACGACATTTGGCCAAACTGCCCGCGATCAGAAGAGGGGCCGCGGGCGTGTGAAAGGAGAGCAGCATGCTGTTCGATGTTTGGGGTAGCGATACCCTTATCCACTGGGCCGGCTGGGCCATGGTCTTTATCGGCCTGATCGTGCTCAACGAGGTCGGCCGCCGCACCAAGCTCGGCGCGGCAATCATCTTTGGCGTGGCTCCGCTGGCCATGACCATCTACTGCGTCGCCATCGCCGTGGGCGTCTCACAAGGCGCCGATTGGGCGCTCACCAACCCCACCCATGTGTACCAGAACAGCTGGTTCCACTACGCCAAGGTATACGCGGCGCTGGCCGGTTGCTGGGGCTTCATTGCCATTAAGTACCAGTGGGGCAAGATCGGCAAGGCGCATTGGTTCCGCGCATGGCCGTTTGTGATCGTCGCCATCAACATCATGATCGCTGTCGTGTCCGACTTCGAGAGCGCCTATCACTTCTTTGTCCTGGGCCAGTCCACCTGGGTCACCTCCGAAGGTGCCACGCAGCTGGCCGGCTGGAACAACGTGTTCAACGGCATCGCCGGTATCATCAACATCTTCTGTATGACCGGTTGGTGGAGCGTCTACGCCTCCGAGGATCAGACCGACATGCTGTGGCCCGATATGACCTGGGTCTACATCATCGCCTACGATATCTGGAACTTCTGCTACACCTACAACTGCCTGCCCACCCACTCCTGGTTCTGCGGCTTTGCGCTGCTGCTGGCGCCCACCGTCGCCGCCTTTATCTGGAACAAGGGCGGCTGGATTCAGAACCGCGCCTTTACGCTGGCCATTTGGTGCATGTTTGCCCAGGTGTTCCCGTACTTCCAGGAGGAGTCCATCTTTGTGACCCACTCCACGCTCGACCCCGGCGCCGCTACCGCGGTCTCGATCGCCGCGCTGGTCGCCAACATCGCCGCGATCATCTACATCGCCTACCGCGCCAAGAAGCTCGGCCGCAACCCCTACAAGCAGGATGTCTTTGAGGGCACCAGCGATTGGGAGAAGGCCACCGCTCGCCGCGCCAAGGTGGACTACGCTCACGCCGAGTAGCATGCCCGGCGCAAACGCCGCTTGAATGTGAAGCCGCCTGGCCGACTCCGCGCAATGCAACGTATTGCATGCCCCCGGAAAGCGATTCGTCCGCTTTCCGGGGGCTTTTTGTTGCCGCGAGGATGCGGCCCAGGATGCGCTCAGGTTAAATCGAATCTTATATTTCGTATGCGCTTTATATGGCTCCATTTTTGGGTACAGTGTTGAGCCGATATTGCATTGGGGGATATATGAGCGATGAGACGTATGGCCGCGAGGATGCGGCCCAGGATGCGGAAGCATGTGCCGAAGCCCTGGAGAGCCTTGACCGGATCGCGCTCGACGAGCTCTCGTTTAGCGATTCGGCCGTCGACGCGCAGGATGAGGTGCACGAAGACACTGAGGACGAAGGCAGCGACGCCAAAGACGCTCCTGACGAAGCCGAAGAGGACGAAAGCGAGGCCGGCAACCAGCCCGAATCCGACACGAGCGAGGAAACCATCTTGCTCGACAGCTTGCCGGCCGAAGATTCGCTGACCCGCGAGCTTCCCGGCCTGGGCTCTGCGCCTGCCGTGGACGAGACCATCGCCATGGGCGATATCCCCCTACCGTCCGTTCCCTCGGCACGCGAGGCCGAGGTTCGCCATCGCAAGATGTCGCCCAAGCGCCGCAATCTGATGGTCGCCGGTGTCGTGGCCGTCGCGCTCGTCGCAGGCGGCGCAGGCTATGCCGCCTGGAACGGATATCAGCAAGAGCAGGCTGCCGCTGTCGCCGCCAATGCCCACACGATGATGTCAGTGCAGATTGGCGTGCATGCCGCGGGCCTCGACTGTTCCACCGGCTCCAAGATTCCCGTACAGGTGAGCGGTCAGGACGCTGATGGCTCCTCCGTGAGCGAAACACTCTATGTTGACGAGCGCGGCCGCGGCATCAAACTGCTGCCCGGCGATTACACGTTCTCCATCGCTGCCTCCCCCATCGCGGCCGACGGCACCATCTATACCGTCCCGACCACCAAGACGCAGGTCACCATTAAGAGCGATGGGCAGGATTTGAGTGCCCAGGCCACCTTTAAGCTCAAGGTGCCTTCGGCCGACACGGTAACCGACGACCAGATCGATGCCGCCGCCAAGTATGCCGAGGAAGGCGGCGCGAGCTCCGCCGCGGCCGCCAAAGTGCTCCAGCAGGCAGCAACCGCGCGGCGCGACGCCGCCGTCAATGCCGTGAGCGCGCAAAAGGCACAGGCATCCCGTGATGCTGACGCTCGCCACAAGGCAACCGACCTCTACCAGCTCGATATTCCCGTCGAGTGGTACGGCAAGGTCGCAACTTGGCAAAACGGCAGCACGCTGTGCATCTATCTTGCCGGCGACACGAGCACGCCGCTTGTGACGCTTGTCCCGGTGCGCGACGGCGAGAGCTTTACGCCCGATGAGGGCGACGCGGTTTTGGGTGCGGCAAACCTCGGCAACGGCTACACCGTCTACGCCAGCGGCCCCGTCTATCCGTACGTGGTGCCCCAGACCATCAACGGACGCACGCAGAACCCCGTGTCAACCTACCCCATGGACACGGCCATTGAGCTTGTCGAGCTTACGACCGGCAACCGCTACACCTATAGCCAGATCAAGAACGTACTGGTCGGCAAAGACGGCAACGCAGACGCCGCGACCAAACTCGAGACCGACTACCTCGCCCAGATTCTCCTGCCGAGCATCAAGGCCCAGGACTAGCCGGGCGCATCATGGTGCTCCCCAACCGTGATGAAGGGGCCAGGAGGTCCTGGCCCCACAGATCCGTAGATGGTTAGGCAAGGAGCCACTTCCATGCGGGAACAACGTGTACCACACCGTGCTCGCATGGAATATCGGCCTGCTCATCCATGGTAACGATTGCCGACTCACCAAGATCGAACTGGGCCATCGAGGCATCAAGCGCGGCAATTTCGCGCTCGCGCGTTTTCTCACTTGCCATATCCACACTCACCTGAATCAGGCTATAAGCCCGCATGAGAAGTGCGTCCCCAGCCACAAAGTCCACCTCATGGTTTTTGCTCTTCTCTTTGATCAGCAAGCGGCAGACCGATCCGACCCTCACCGCGGGAGTCCTTCTTCTAAGCGCGTTGAACACTGCGGTCTCGAGCCTCTGGCCCTGGTCCAATGCCGATGCGGGAGAGAATGCTCCAAACATCGCAGGATCGACAGCGTAGACCTTAGACGCAGACCGCATGTTATTTGCCAGTGAACGCGTGAACTCCGGCACGGAGAACAGCAGGTAGGCATCCTCATAATACTCAAGTAAGTCGCTGAGCGAATTACGACTGACGGGTATCTGCCTGCTCTTGAACTCGTTGTACACTTTGTTCACCGACAGCTCTCGTCCCGAAGATGCCATACACCGCGTCAGGAACAGAGATGCCAGGCGAGGGTTCTTGACGTCGTAACGTTCAACGACGTCCATGGCGACCGTTCGCGAAGCATATTCCTGTAGCAGCTGAATCGCGTCTGCGGGCGTCTGCTCAAGTGTCGCGATGAATCCCCCTCGTTCAAGATATCCGATCAGATGATGTCGAAGCAGCGCTGCATCGCTTGGGGAAAAGGTCGCATCTGGCTCGAAAACGCTCCCCGTCTTATATCGAACGTATTCCGAAAAACTCAACGGAAAAAGCTCTCGTATAAGAGAACGACCCCTGAACTCGCTCTTAAGTTCTGAGGACAGCATCTTAGAAGAGGATCCCGTCACATAGACGGTCGCTTTCTCCGTATCGACTACACGCCGCAGAAACGCACCCCATTCGGGAATTTCCTGGATCTCGTCAAAGAAAATGTAAGCGCCCTCGGTTCGAGCAGCAGGATGCAGCGCATAGAACGTGTCAAGCACGTCCGCCAGCAGCGATGGCTCATACGGGCGCAAGCGCTCGTCCTCAAAATTAAAGTAAAGCATCCGGTCAAGCTCGACGCCCCGGCCCTGAAGCCGCTGCATCTCCTGATACAGGCGATACGTCTTTCCACAACGGCGGGCCCCCACAACCACATTTACGATGTTGTCGCGCTTTGGCTCCTGTGGGTTTCCTAGATCAAGGTCTCGCTCAAAGACCTGCGGAACCCCCTGCTGTTCAAAGTCCTTTATTTTCTGGGCGATCAAGTCGTTGAATGCCATGATTCTCCAATCTTGCTCTCTAGCTAATCAAAATTATAGCGATTCTTGATTAATTAGAGAGCAAGATTGTGTGTAGCTTGATTAACACTTAAGCAAGTTTTTCACTGTTATTGCTCCGAAGGATATCGAGTGGCTAAGAGGACAACCGAGCTCGAATGCGACTCCCCGAGCAGTCAATTTGGGACGGGGCTTTTTGACTACCCTCCCCCTGTAGAAAAATCCCTAACGCAGTTGCGGTGAAATAGGGGCTGTTTTTGCTGGTCAAACTGCAAAACAGTCCCTATTTCACCGCAACTTATTGGTGGCCTTTTGGGTGGCACTCAGCGCCACGGGTCGGCTTCGAACATCGGCTCACGCTCGGGGCGTCGGTCGCTGTAGGGGTCGTAACCGTCATCGTCCTCGTTCTCGGCACGGATGTAGGGGTCGCGCGGCTTGGGCGCCGGTTTGGAAGTGGGCCTGGGCGCCGGCGCGCTTGTCTTGATCTCGTCTTTCATCTGCATAGCTCCTTACATCGCATCCGTTTGGCATCATCGATTGTCGCACGAAAAAGGGCGGCGGACCCAATTGGATCCGCCGCCCTTGGCGTTTAGAGACGACTGGCAGATTTTAAGGCATGGCCCAAAATCTACTCGGCGTCGGGAACCTCGTAGGTGGCCGCCGGCGTATTATCGCACACGACGGTAAAGCCGCCGTCCTTGTCGACATCGACCGTCACCTGATCGCCCTCGCGCACCGTGCCGTCGATGATGGCCGCCGCGATGGCATCGACAACCTCGCGCTGGACCAGACGCTTGAGCGGACGGGCGCCAAAGACCGGGTCCAGGCCGCCCACGGCGAGCATCTGCTTGGCCGCCGGGGTGATGGCAAGCGTCATGCGCTCCTTGGCCAGACGCGCGCGGACGTCGGCGAGCTGGATGTCGACGATCTTCTCGATCTGCGCCATACCGAGCGGATGGAACACCACGATATCGTCGATACGGTTGAGGAACTCGGGGCGGAAGGTCTGAGCCATGGCCGCGTCGACCTGATGTCGCATCTCCTCCTCGTCCTTGCCGGAAAGCTCGGCAATAGCCTTAGAGCCCACGTTAGACGTCATGATGATGATCGTGTTCTTGAAGGACACCTGGCGACCCTGGCCATCGGTCAGACGACCGTCGTCAAGCACCTGCAGCAGCACGTTGAAGACATCCGGGTGAGCTTTCTCCATCTCGTCGAGCAAGATCACGGAGTACGGACGACGGCGCACGGCCTCGGTGAGCTGGCCGCCCTCGTCGTAGCCAACGTATCCCGGAGGCGCACCGATCAGGCGCTGGACGCTGAACTTCTCCATGTACTCGGACATGTCGATACGCACGAGCGCGCGCTCGTCGTCGAACAGGCACTCGGCCAGCGCCTTGGCGAGCTCGGTCTTGCCTACGCCGGTGGGGCCCAGGAAGAAGAAGCTGCCGATGGGCTTGTCCGGATCGGAGAGGCCCGCGCGGCTGCGGCGCACGGCCGCGGCGACAGCGGAGACCGCCTCGTCCTGACCGATGACGCGCTTATGCAGCTCGCCCTCCAGGCTCTTGAGCTTGTCGAGCTCGCCCTGCATCATCTTGGAAACGGGCACGCCGGTCCAGGCGCTCACGACCTCGGCAATCTCATCGGAGGTCACCTGCTCGTTGAGGCCTTCGCCGTTCTGCTCCTTCTGCGCCTCGAGCGCGGCCTCGGATTCCTGAATCTGCTGCTGCAGGCCCGGGATCACAGCGTAGCGCAGCTCGGACGCACGGCCCAGATCGCCGCTGCGCGTCGCCCGCTCCTCTTCGCTCTTGGCCTCGTCGAGCTGGCCCTTGAGCTCCTGCACGTGGTCGATGGCGTTCTTTTGGTTGAGCCAACCGGCCTTTTGCACGTTGAGCTTTTCCTGAATCTCGGCAATCTCCTGGCGCAGGGCCTCCAGACGCTCCTTGGAGGCGTCGTCGGTCTCCTTCATGAGCGCCTGCTCCTCGATCTGCAGCTGGGTGAGCTGACGCGTGGTGGCGTCGATCTCGACCGGCATGCTGTCGAGCTCCATGCGCAGGCGGCTTGCTGCCTCATCGACCAGGTCGATGGCCTTGTCGGGCAGGAAGCGGTCGGCGATGTAGCGATCGGAGAGGTCGGCGGCTGCCACGAGCGCGCTATCGGTGATATGCACGCCGTGGAAGATCTCGTACTTCTCCTTGAGGCCACGCAGGATCGAGATGGTGTCCTCGACGGTGGGCTCGCTCACCAGAACGGTCTGGAAACGACGGGCGAGCGCCGCGTCCTTCTCGATGTACTTGCGGTACTCGTCGAGCGTGGTCGCGCCGATCGCATGCAGGTCGCCACGGGCAAGCGCCGGCTTAAGAATGTTGCCGGCGTCCATGGAGCCCTCGGTGGCACCCGCGCCCACGATGGTGTGAAGCTCGTCGATAAACAGGATGACCTTGCCCTCGGACTTCTGGACTTCCTTGAGCACGGCCTTCAAGCGGTCCTCGAACTCACCGCGGTACTTGGCGCCGGCGACCAGCGCGCTCATGTCGAGCTCGATGAGGTCGCGGTCGCGCAGCGTGCTCGGCACGTCGCCGGCCACGATACGCTGGGCGATACCCTCGACGATGGCCGTCTTGCCGACGCCCGGCTCGCCGATGAGCACGGGGTTGTTCTTGGTGCGGCGGGACAGGACCTGGATGGTTCGGCGGATCTCGTCGGTACGGCCGATGACCGGGTCGAGCTTGCCGGCGCGGGCGAGATCGCAGATGTTGCGGCCATACTGCTCCAGGGCCTCAAACTGCGTCTTGTCCTCGGCAGACGTCACGCGATCATCGCCACGCAGCTCCTCGTAGACTTGCTCGATGCGCTCCTTGGTCACGCCGGCGTCGCGCAGCACGCGGCCCGCCTCGCCCTTGTCCTCGGCGAGCGCCATCAGCAGATGCTCAGTCACCACAAAGCTGTCGCCCATCTTGGTGGCCTTTTTCTCGGCCTTCTCGATGACACGGACGAGCTCGTTGGAAAGACCCATCTGCTGGCCCTCGCCCGAAACCTTGGGCGCGTGGTCGATGGCATCCTGTGTGGAACGCGCGAGCTGGGCCGGGTCGGCGCCGATGCGCTCGATGATCACGGAGATATTGCGCTCGCCGGCACCGAGCAGGGCAGACAGCAGGTGAATCGGCTCCACCGCGCCGGCCTGCGCGTCAGCGGCCGTGCTCATGGCGGTCTGCAGCGCCTCGCGCGACGTCATTGCTAGCTTATCGATTCTCATGGAATCACCTCTCTTGGGGCGGCCGCCCTACGGGGCGGCTTCACGTTGTTCGAGAAGTATTGTTGCCAGCTTTGTACGATCTTATACACAAATCTAAGTCTCTATATATAAGATTTTCTGAGTGCTCTCATGACATGCAAACCACCACAAAGGTGCCTGTCCCCTTTGTGGTGATCCAGAGAAGAATCAGCCCCGATTAAAAGAGGCGGTATCAAGCCCAGTCTACGTTTGGCGATCCCAAATCGAAGCCCAATAGGGCCTTTTAGCCCCCCCCCATTTCGAACGATCGCTTTCTTTTGAATATTGTCGTAAGCTTGTATCATTTATCTTAATGATTGCATATTACATGAGAGGTGCCCACCGTGAAACGCTCCACCTATATCGGCCTGCTCGTCTTAGCGTTTGCAATTACCGCAGTCGGCGTAGGCATTATCTATCTCGCATTTCTCCCTGCCTCGGCGACGCAGGCGGCGGTTGAAACCATAAGCTATCCCATCGAAATCCTCACCGATATCGTCAAACCCGATTCAATCACCGTCGATTTCGACGGTACGCCCGCAGCGCTTGGGGTCAGCAACTATCCCCGAATCGAACTTGGAGCCACGCGCTATACCCAAGATGAGCAGCTTATCGGCAAGGCAACCAGTTTACTCAAAGGCAAGACGTTTAAGCGATGGTACGGCGCCGCAATATATCGAGCCAAGAAAGGCCAAATGAATGGCGGGTATTATTCGACCCTTGAACTCGATGCGGCAAACGGGAGCAGACTATGCAACGTTTCATACGACCCCGGCTACGTGGACAACGAAGGGCCGGGAGTCTATATCTCGGATGGCAACGTGATCTACGTCATGGAAGGCGACCAGACGGCAGTCGTCGATTTTATGGATCGGTGTACCGAGGATGCCTACGAACAAACTTGCGAGCCCGATCCACAGACAGCGCGCGACAGTGGCTCAGCACGCACTTGGCTATTTGACGATGAAATAACCTGGACCCCATCGAAATAAGAACCCGCCGGACAGGCACCTTTGTGGTGGTCCAAAAAGAAGCCGCCCCAATAAAAAGAGGCGGCATCAAGCAAGTTTATTTTTAGCGTCCCTCAAGACCCGACGAGAACGCGGAAATGTAGCCCGGGGCTTACCCTTTCCCGAACGCGACCCTCGCGAAGCGCGTGAGCGAGCGGGAAAGGGTAAGCCCCGGGCGGACAATTAAGTGCGTTACTCGGCAGCGGCCTTGAACTTGTTGTAGTTGATCAGGCAGCCAGCTTTGACGATGGCACGCTCCTCTGCCGTCATATCGGCAATGTAAAGCTCAATCTGCTCGACCGTGCCGTCGGCGCGCACCACGTAGGCGGCGATGTTCTTCAGGTCACCATCGAGCGCAGCGCGGATACCCGGCACAAAGACGTAGTCGCCCACCTCAAAGCTGGGCTCGGCCTCCATCTGGAAGGGCACCATGCCCCAGTTCATCACGTTGGAGCGATAGCGCTTGGTGGCGTACTCGTGGACGATGTTGGCCAGGCCGCCAATTACGCGCTGGCAGCTCGCGGCCTGCTCGCGGGCAGAACCGTCACCGGGCTTCTTGGCATAGAGCATGGAGCCGTACTCGGTCGCCTTGGCATCGGCCGCGACACCCGCGCCTGCCAGTGCCTCAAACACGCCCGCAAGCTCGGCATCGAGCGCCGCCAGGTCGCCTGCTGCCTCGCCGGCAACGCGGCGCTTTTCCACCGCGTCGACCTCCTTGGAGCGGCCCACGTAGGCCGGATCGCGGCGGCTGAGCGTAAACTCGGCCAGGCCTAGCGGGTTGGAGCGGAATGAGCTCGTCTCGCCCGAGGGAATGAGCTCGTCAGTCGTAGTGACCGGGTCCATGATCTTGGAGCACACCTTGAGCAGGATATCGTCGCCGAGAGGCTCCATCGCGGGCCACGGCTTGATGTTGGGGCCTTCGACCAGCTCGTCGGCCGGCTCAGCCTTGCCAAAGCCCCAGTACACGCGCTTCTTGTACGGCGCGTCGTCAAAGGTGTACTCGCAGGCCTCGTCCCAGGTCTCCTCGGGCAGGTCGGTCGCCGGCGTCAGGACGCCGCCGTTGGCAGCCGTCGCCGCAATGGAGCGGGCGTCCATCAGGGCCACCGCACTCAGCTGGCCATTGCCCGGCTTGGAACCCTCACGGTTGGGGAAGTTGCGCGTGGTGTGGCGGATGGACAGGCCGTTGTTAGCGGGCGTGTCGCCGGCACCGAAACACGGGCCGCAGAACGCCGTGCGCACGATCGCGCCAGCCTCCATAAGGTCGTAGATATAGCCGCGGCGTGTAAGCTCGAGTGCCACGGGCTGGCTCGTGGGATAGACCGACAGCGAGAACTCGCCGCAGCCGGTGTTGGCGCCCTTGAGCACACGGGCAGCCTGGACCACGGAGTCGTAATTGCCGCCCGAGCAGCCGGCGATAACGCCCTGCTGCACGTGCAGCTTGCCGTCGACGATCTTGTCGAGCAGGCTAAAGTGCGTCTTGCCCTCGCCGATCTTGGCGGCCTCGAGCTCCACCTCATGCAGGATGTCCTCGAGGTTCTCGTTGAGCTCGTCGATCTCAAAGCCGTTAGAAGGATGGAACGGCAACGCGATCATGGGCTTGATACTCGACAGATCGACTTCGACGCAACCGTCGTAGTAGGCAACATCGGCGGGCTTGAGCTCGCGGTAGTCCTCGCCGCGACCGTGCATGGTCAAAAACGCGTGCGTGTCCTCGTCGGTGGCCCAGATGCTCGACAGGCAGGTGGTCTCGGTGGTCATGACGTCGACGCCGTTGCGGTAATCGGTCGTCATGTTCGCGATGCCCGGGCCCACGAACTCCATGACCTTATTCTTAACGTAACCCTTGGCAAAGACGGCACGGATGATGGCGAGCGCCACGTCGTGCGGGCCAACGCCGGGGCGCGGGGCGCCCGTGAGGTAGATGGCAACGACGCCGGGATAGGCAACGTCGTAGGTGTCGCGCAGCAGCTGCTTTGCCAGCTCGCCGCCGCCCTCGCCCACGGCCATGGTGCCCAGAGCGCCGTAGCGGGTGTGCGAGTCGGAACCCAGGATCATCTTGCCGCAGCCGGCGAAGTTCTCACGCATAAAGGAGTGGATGACGGCGATGTGCGGCGGAACGAAGATGCCGCCGTACTTCTTGGCCGCGGAAAGGCCAAAGACGTGGTCGTCCTCGTTGATGGTGCCGCCCACGGCGCACAGCGAGTTGTGGCAGTTGGTGAGCACGTAGGGCAGCGGGAACTGCTCCATGCCCGAGGCGCGCGCCGTCTGGATGATGCCGACAAAGGTGATGTCGTGGCTCGCCATGGCGTCGAAGCGAATCTTGAGCGCCTCGGGGTCGCCGGACGTATTGTGTGCCTGGAGGATCGAATACGCGATGGTGCCGCGCTTGGCATCCTCGGGCGTCTGCGTAATACCGCGCTCGGCAGCCTCGGCCTCAGGCACAACCTCGCTGCCGTTACGCAGGTAGATGCCGTCCTCGTACAGCTTGACCATACTGTCTCCCACTCTGCCCAAAAGATTTGGGCGCATAGCATACATTCGTTCAATATCGTGCCATAGAACGGTTGCGAGTGGGTTACGAATCTACACGTTCACTTTATCTCAGTAAAGCATAGAACGAGCCCCCTTGCATCACTCTCTGGACAAGGAGTGTCCCAAAGTGCCGGCACAAAAGGAGCGTCCCCAACTGCCAAGTGCCGCAAGAGTGTCCCCTTTGACTAGTCATTTAAGAACGTCCCCAATGACTACCGCATCCGGAGCAAGGCAACGCCGCAGGTTGAGGACGGACAGCGAGCGACGTCCAGAGCGAACAAGTTGGCATGGAAAAGGTGAGGCATAGACCTTCTGGTCATGCCTTGCCTTTTGAATGACAAATTGTCGCTCTGGGCGGCGCGCAGCGTCGGCCCGTTACGCGGTTTGGTAAAACCGCGTAACTACAAATCCCCGCCGGCACCCAGCAGCTTGCGCATGACCTGTTCGGGGTTAACCGAGCCGTCGCGCGGGGCCAGGGCGGTGATCTTCTTCTGCATCTTGTACTCGTGCAGCTCGTCCTCGAGCTGGCGCACGCGGGCGCGGAGCTTTTCGTTCTCGCGCTCGCGCTCCTCGGCACGCTCCTTCATATCGAGAATGCGCACCACGCCGGCAAGGTTGATGCCCTCGTCAGTCAGCTGGTTGATGAGCTCCAGGCGCTCGATATCGGCACGCGAATACAGACGCGTGTTGCCGCCCGAGCGCTGGGGGTTCACCAAGCCCTTGGACTCGTAGACGCGCAGAGTCTGCGGATGCATGCCGGTCAGCTCGGCCGCCACGCTGATCATGTACAGCGGTTTGTTCCTATTGTCCTCGGCCATGCTACCTGACCCCTTTCCGTCTCGTTGTCGTCCATCATAAGCCCGCGGGCGCGGGCGTGCGCCACGACCGCCCTAGTACGTCGCCTTGTAACGGTTGACCTTCTCGCGATAGTCGCGCGTGTCGGCCTCACGCAACTTGGCCATGGCGTCGCGCTCATCATCGGATAGGTTCGTGGGAACCTGCACCTTGATCTCGACAAGCAGTGCACCCGTGCGGCCGCGATGCTTAACGTCGGGCGCCCCCATTTCCTTAAAGCGGAACTTCTTGCCCGTCTGGGTGCCAGCGGGCACCTTCAGACGAACCGTCGCGCCGCCGGGCGTCGGCACGTCAACCGTGCAGCCGAGCGCCGCCTCGTAGACCGAGACCGGTACCTCCATGGTCACGTCGGCACCCTTGCGCTTAAACAGCGGGTGCTCCTCCACATGCGTGGTCACGACCAGGTCGCCGCGCTCGCCGCCGGCAACGCCATACTCGCCGCGACGTTTGTAGCGCAGCTTGCCGCCGTCGACCGCGCCCGCGGGGACCGAGACCGTAATGGTCTGCTGCTCGCCTGTCGAGGGAATGCGGTAGGTGACCTTGTGCGTCACGCCGCGGAACGCGTCCTCAGCCGTCACATCGACGGTCAGCGACAGGTCGCCGCCCTTGCGAGCGCGGCTGCGACCCGCGCCGGCACCGGCAGCGCCCGCAGCCCCGGCAAAGCCCGAGCCCCAATCGCTGCCCCAGGCGCCGTTGCCGCTAAAGATGCTGTCGAAGATGTCGCCCCAGCCGCTGGCGCCCGCGCCGGCACCGTAGCCGCCGCCATACGCGCCGCCCGCGCCCGGCATGCCGCCAAACATGAGCATCTGGTCGTACTCTTTGCGCTTCTTCTCGTCCGAAAGCGTTTCGTAGGCCTCGCTGATCTCCTTAAACTTGGCCTCGTCGCCGCCGGCATCGGGGTGATATTTTTGCGCGAGCTTGCGAAACGCGCTCTTGATCTCTTTATCGGAGGCGCTCTTGGATACGCCCAGGATGTCATAGAAGGTTTTGCCTGCAGCCATCGTAGCTCCTCTCCTGTTACGTCCGCCGCCCATGCAGACGACGGCTCATGCTTTCATATGGCACTAGGCCAGAAAGGGCCCCGGGTGTTGCCCCGGGGCCCTTCTCAATTACTCCTCGGTGCTCTCGGCCGTATCGGCCGTAGCATCCTCGGGCGCCGCTTCGGGCTCCGGTGCGGGGCGCTTCTCGCCACCGTAGGTCACCGTCACCATCGCGGAACGCAGGATGCGATCCGCCATGCGGTAGCCCTTCTGGTACACGTCGTTGACGGTCTCGTCGTACTGCGATGCGTCCTCGACGCGGCCCACGGCCTGGTGCTCGAGCGGATCGAACGCCTCGCCCTTGGGGTCGATGGGCTCAACGCCCTCGTGCGCAAACACATCGAGCAGCTTGGCATGCACCGCGTCGACACCGTCGACGAACTGCTTAAAGTCGTCGGCAAGCTCCTGGCTGCGGGCATGGTCGATCGCACGCTCGATATCGTCGACCACCGGCAGCAGCGCGGTGACGAGCTTCTCGGTCGCGCGCTCGCGCTCGGCGATACGCTCATTGGCGGTGCGGCGACGGAAGTTCTCCCAGTCGGCCTGAAGACGGGCGGTACGCTCAGTGGCGTCCTTTGCCTTGTCCTCGGCGGCCTTCTGAGCCTCTGCCGCAGCATCGAGCTCATTGCGCACGTCGGCGAGCTCCTTTTGGGCCTGCTCGAACTTGAGCTTAAAGTCGTTGTCGGCGGCTTCCTCACCGGCGCGGATAGCGGCTTCCACCATCTCGTCCTCGGTCATCGTCGCCTCCTTGTTGGAATCCTCTACCTGGTTCTCGGCAGCCTCGGCGGCCGGGGCCTCGTTGGCCTCGGTATCGTCGACGGCCTCTACGGGAATCTTCACGTCCTTCTCCTCAGAGTCAACGGGGGCGGCGCCAGCGGCGGCCGCCTCCGTGCGAGCTTTACGGGCGGACATGATTACTTGTCCTCGTCGTCCACAACCTCGTAGTCGGCGTCGACGACGTCATCGTCGGCAGGCTGGGCGCCGGCGGCACCGTCGGTCTGCTGCTGAGCGTCGGCGTAGACAACCTGGGCCAGCTCGTAGGCCACGGACTGCAGGGACTCGCCGGCGGCCTTGATGGCCTCGACGTCAGAGCCCTCGAGCGCCTTCTTGGCGTCGGCGATAGCGGCCTCGGCCTTGGACTTCACGTCGGCGGAAACCTTGTCACCGAGCTCGTTGAGGGTCTGCTCGGTGGAGTAGCACAGGCTGTCGGTCTGGTTGCGGACCTCAACCTCTTCCTTCTGCTTCTTGTCCTCCTCGGCATGAGCCTCGGCGTCCTTGACCATACGATCGACTTCGTCGTCGGACAGAGCGGTGGAGCCGGAAATGGTGATCTGCTGTTCCTTGCCGGTGCCCTTGTCCTTAGCGGAGACCTTGACGATGCCGTTGGCGTCGATGTCGAAGGTAACCTCGATCTGCGGCACGCCGCGGCGGGCAGCCGGGATACCGGTCAGCTGGAACTTACCGAGCGACTTGTTGTCGCGGGCAAGCTCGCGCTCGCCCTGGAGCACGTTGATCTCGACGCTGGTCTGGTTGTCGGCAGCGGTGGAGTAGACCTCGGTCTTGGAGGTCGGGATCGTGGTGTTGCGGTCGATCATCTTGGTCATGATGCCGCCCATGGTCTCGACGCCCAGCGACAGCGGGGTAACGTCGAGCAGCAGGATGCCCTCGACGTCGCCGGTGAGCACGCCGCCCTGGACGGCAGCGCCGTCGGCAACGACCTCGTCGGGGTTCACGGACATGTTGGGCTGCTTGCCGGTCATAGTCTTGACGAGCTCCTGGACGGCGGGCATACGGGTGGAGCCGCCGACGAGGATGACCTCGGTCAGATCGGAAAGCTTAAGCTTGGCGTCGCGCAGGGCGTTGGTGACAGGCTGCTTGCAGCGCTCGAGCAGGTCACGGGTGATCTTCTCGAACTCGGCGCGGGTCAGCGTGTAGTTGAGGTGCAGCGGGCCGGACTGGTTCATGGTAATGAACGGCAGGTTGATGGTGGTCTGCTGGGCGGCAGAGAGCTCCTTCTTGGCGTTCTCGGCGGCCTCCTTCAGACGCTGCAGGGCCATGGGATCCTGACGCAGGTCGACACCGTTCTCCTGCTGGAACTTATCGGCCATCCAATCGATGACGCGCTGGTCCCAGTCGTCGCCGCCCAGGTGGTTGTCGCCGGAGGTGGACAGAACCTCAAACACGCCGTCGGCGAGGTCGAGGATGGAGACGTCGAAGGTGCCGCCGCCCAGGTCGAAGACCAGGATGCGCTGGTCGGAACCCTGCTTGTCCAGGCCATAGGCCAGAGCAGCAGCGGTCGGCTCGTTGACGATACGCTTGACGTTGAGGCCAGCGATCTTGCCGGCATCCTTGGTGGCCTGACGCTGGGCGTCGTTGAAGTAGGCCGGGACGGTGATGACGGCGTCGGTGACGGTCTCGCCCAGATACTTCTCAGCGTCGGCCTTCATCTTGGCGAGCACCATGGCGCTCACCTGCTCGGCGGTGTAATCCTTGCCCTCGATGTTGACGACGGCACGGCCGCCCTGGCCCTCCTTGACCTCATACGGCACGGTCTTGAGCTCGGAGGTGCACTCGGAGTACTTGCGGCCCATGAAGCGCTTGATGGAGAACACGGTGTTCTTGGGGTTGGTGACAGCCTGGTTCTTAGCGGCCTTACCCACGACGCGGTCGCCGTCGGCACGGAAGCCCACGACGGACGGGGTGGTGCGGTCGCCCTCGGCGTTCACGATAATGGTCGGAGAACCGCCCTCGAGAACGGCCATTGCGGAGTTAGTAGTACCAAGGTCGATACCAAGAATCTTGCCCATTAGAAATTCCCTCTCTCTTGTGCGTTTGCACCGACTCGGCGGTCTGCCGCGCGGTGTTTCGGCTTGTCTTTCAGGATGTAGTGTATCCCCTTATGGGCCGGAATATACAAAATCTAAGTCAATTCATATAAGATTTCTTATTGCCAAGAGTTTAGGTTCTTAAATGCGCAGGTAGATGCGCTGTTTGAGTTCTAGGCAAATCTATCGAGATCTATGTAGAGATGGCTGAGGCTTGGGTCCGAGGGTGCCTGGGGCTGCCTTGCGGAAAGCTCGTCCCGTTTTGAGCGTGGATTCCGGGCCGCGGTTTCCGTCTGAAGGCTCAACCGGAAACCGTATCCCGTTTTGAGAGCTGATACCGGCTCGCATTTTCCGCTAGCGGGCCTAACCGGAAACTGCAACCCGGTTTTCGGCCAAATAACGGGATGCCCTTTCCGCAGGCGCGCTCAATAGCTCAATATTTCAAGTCACCTTTAGCTAACATTTGCGCAGCTCAACGGCCCCACCTGCGCGTTTTTTAGTAAACCTTGGCATACTCGGCGAACGGTATGAAGATGCCGGCCAGAGGGTATTGCAAACGGTCGCTCCCGTGGTATGTTTTTGCCCGAATCAAACCGGCGCGCATCGCCTGTAGCGTCGGTCAACAGAGAGGAAACTACCATGGCTCATCCCGTAATTGATGCCGACGAGTGCATCGCTTGTGGCGTTTGCGTCGACTCCTGCCCCGCTGGCGTTCTGGAGCTCCAGGACGTCGCTACCGTCGCTGACGAGGATTCCTGCGTCGCTTGTGGCGCCTGCCAGGACGCTTGCCCCGCTGGCGCGATCACCGAGATCGTCGAGGAGTAACAACTCCCCCACCTGCACACTCAAAAGTACACCGTGCACAAAAAAGGAGGCCTCCGCATCGCCGCGGAGGCCTCCTTTTTTGTGCGGATAACTAATTTGGCACCGTCGCAGGTTGAGCTCACGTCAGCGAAAACACCCCTAAGCGAGCAAGGTGACGTGAAAGAGGAGGGAAGCGTACTTTTTGTACGCAACCGACGATTGAACGTCAGATTGCCGCTTAGGGGCGTTTGCAGCGTCGGCTAAGAGAAATCGTCTTCGTAGGGCATCAGGTCTGCTAGGTAGCCTTTTTCCTTGAGCATCGCCTCGATCTCGTCGAGGGTCTGTTCGTCCTCCGCCGCAATACGATGGAAGTGATAGCCGCTCGTCACCGTTAGTAGCGGAAAGCTCTTGCCGCTCTCGATATCGCGCAGATAGCGCTCGACATCGCGGCGGTTGCGGATGTCCAGGTCGGCCGTAATCTTACCGTACACACGATGGTTGACGATCACGTTGAGCACGGCGCCACCCGCGTCGACGATACTCGTGAGCTCATCGCCTGCCTGCTCCACGCTGTGGCGAACCTTGACCAAGCGCGTAGGCACGGCGGGGCTGCTGGGCGCCTCCTGCAGCACGTAGCCGCGGTTGGTCGCCACGATATCGTGCCCATCGGCGCGCAGCAGGGCGATGTCCTGCACCACGATCTGGCGGCTCACACCCACCTCGCGGGCAAGCGCGCTGCCCGATACGGGCCCCTTGGCCCCCTCGAGCACGGCCATGATGGCACGGCGACGCTCGCGGGCGTCCATTATTTACCGTCCAGCAGACGCAGGTGCTTAAGCGAGAGGTCGAGGATCGGCGCGGAGTGCGTTAACGCCCCCGAGCTAATAAAGTCAACGCCCAGGTCGGCGAGCGCGCGGATATTGCTGGCGTCCACGTTGCCCGAGCACTCGGTCTTGGCACGGCCGGCGATAAGCTCAATCGCGGCAGCCATATCGTCGTGGGTCATGTTGTCGAACATGATGATATCGGCACCGGCCTCCACGGCCTCGCGCACCATGTCCAGATTCTCGCACTCGATCTCGACCGTCGTGGTAAACGATGCATGGGCGCGCGCCATCTCGATCGCGCGCGTCACGCCACCGGCGGCATCGATGTGGTTGTCCTTGAGCATGACGGCTGTCGACAGGTTGTAGCGATGGTTGCTGCCGCCGCCGATCTCGACCGCGGCCTTCTCGAAGACGCGCATGCCCGGCGTGGTCTTGCGTGTGTCGACGAGCACGGTCTTGGTACCCTCGAGCGCCGCTGCCATTCTGTGCGTATAGGTAGCGATACCGCTCATGCGCTGCAGGTAGTTGAGCGCCACGCGCTCGCCCGAAAGCAGCACGCGCGCATCGCCGCGCACCTGGCCCACGTGGTCGCCGGCGTGTACCTCGTCACCGTCGGCAACATCAAACAGCACCGAGCTCTGCGGATCCAGCAGCTCAAAGGTGCGAGCGAACACGTCCAGACCGGCGATGATGCCATCGGCCTTGGCGATGAGCTCCACCGTGGCGGGGCGCGCCGTGGAACACACACTCGCCGTGCTCACATCCTCAAACGTGATGTCCTCGCGTAGAGCCTGCAGAATCAGATCATCGACGACGAGCTTCATGGTAATGGGATTCATGGTCTACTCCTCCACGGCCTGCGTGCCAGCGGCACGGGCCAAATCATCGATTGCCAGGGAGTCGGCGCTCAGGGCGCGATGACGCCCGTCGAGCGCGGGCTCGCCCGCCTGCTCCACGGCGAGCGACTCGCCGGTGCGCATGCACCAGGCGGCACGGCGGCCCCAAACCAGGGACTCGAGCAGGCTGTTGGAAGCCAGGCGATTCTTGCCGTGCACGCCGTTGCAGGCCGTCTCACCGGCTGCGTAGAGCTCGGGCATCGAGGTGCGGCCGTCCTTGTCGACCCACACGCCGCCCATAAAGTAGTGCTGCGTAGGCGTAACGGGGATGGGCTCGTCCAAGATGTCGCGGCCGTCCTCCAAGCAGCGTGCGCGAATGTTGGCAAAGTGCCCGGTCACTACATCGCGCTCAACGGGGGCAAAGCTCAGCCACTCGTGCTCGGTACCGTCCTGCTTCATCTGCTCGCGAATAGCGGCAGCGACCACATCGCGCGGCTGAAGCTCGTCGGTAAAGCGCTCACCGGCGGCATTGAGCAGAATCGCGCCCTCGCCGCGGCAGCTCTCGCTGATCAGGAACGTGCGGCCTGGCTGCGGCGAGAACAGACCCGTGGGGTGAATCTGCACGTAGTCCAGGTGCTCCATCTTAATGCCATGCTCCTGAGCGATGTAGCAGGCATCGCCCGTGAGCTGCGGATAGTTGGTCGAGTGGTCGTATACGCCGCCGATGCCGCCCGTTGCCCACAGCGTGTGACGGGCGCGGATCTTAAACGGCTCGCCGGCATGCGCGCCCTCGGCGGCATTTACCAGCTCGTCGGCGGGACGAACCGAGTTGTCCTCGTCCACGGGAACGGCGACGACACCGGCACACACCGTGGCGCCGTCACGCTCGCCCGTCAGGATGTCGGTCATGGCCACGTGCTCCAAAATCTGCACGTTGTCCAGCTTGCGAACGGCCTGGAGCAGCTTGGTCGTGATCTCCTTGCCCGTAATGTCGGCATGGAAGGCAATGCGCGGACGGCTGTGCGCGCCCTCGCGGGTAAAATTGAGGCTGCCGTCGGCCTTGCGCTCAAAATCCACGCCCATCGCTAGCAGGTCGTTGATGACCGAGCGACTCGAGCGAATCATGATGTCGACGCTCTCGCGGCGGTTCTCGTAGTGGCCGGCGTGCATGGTGTCCTCAAAGAAGGCATCGTAGTCCGAGCCCTCGGGCAGCACGCAGATGCCGCCCTGCGCGAGCATCGAATCGCACTCATCGACCGCGCCCTTGGAGAGCATGATCACGCGCGTGCTCGTCGGCAGATTGAGGGCCGCGTACAGACCCGCCACGCCGCAGCCGGCAATAACGACGTCGCACTCCATATCGGGGTATTGCTTGGTTTCCACAGGAATCCTCTCCCTTGTAATGTGAAATAAGGGACCGTCCCTCATGCAACATTGTTCTAGCGCGCTGCGTACTCGAGCATACGGTCGAGCGTGAGCTTGGCCTGGTCTGCCGCCTCGTCCGAGACGCCGATCTGCACCTCGCCCTCACCCGTCTCCAGGCAGCGCACGAGCTTTTCGAGCGTGATGAGGTCCATGTTGACGCAGGTGGGCTGCACCGCGGGGAAATAGAACTTCTTGCCGGTGCCCTGGCAGCGGCGCTCGAGCTCGTAGAGCACGCCGCGGACCGTCACGATGATGAACTCGCTCGCGTCCGACTCCTCGGCATACTTGATGATACCGGCGGTGGAGCCGATGTAGTCGGCCTCGGCCAGAACGTCGGCCTTGCACTCGGGGTGCGCCAGCACGAGCGCGTCGGGGTGGGCCTCCGTCGCGTCGACGATCTGCTCGACGGTGATGATGTGATGGCGCGGGCAGTAGCCGTTGTTGAGGATGACGTGCTTTTGCGGCACCTGCTCGGCTACGAAGCGTCCCAGGTTTTGGTCGGGAATGAACAGAATATGCTGCTGCGGCAGCTCGGACACGATCTTAACGGCGTTGGAGCTGGTGACGCACACGTCGCTCCAGCTCTTGATCTCGACCGTGGAGTTGACGTAGCACACCACGGCCAGGTCGTCGCCGTACTCGGCGCGCGCCGCGTCGACCGTCTCGCGCTTGACCATGTGCGCCATGGGGCAGTCCGCGCCCGGCTCGGGCAGCAGCACGGTCTTGGTGGGGTTGAGCAGCTTGGCGCTCTCGCCCATAAACTCCACGCCGCACAGCACGATAGTCTGCTGCGGCAGACTCTTGGCAAGCTTTGCCAGGTAGAAGCTGTCGCCGACGTAATCGGCCACAGCCTGCACCTCGGGCGCCACGTAATAGTGCGCCAGGATCACCGCGTCACGTTGGGTTTTTAGTTGCTGAATGGCCTCGACGAGCTCTGCGGGCACCAGTGCCGCACGCTCCGTTGCCGTCGTTGCCGATGCCAGGCCGGCCGCGATATCGCGTGCAAGCTCCGACGCATCCATGTTCGCGCTCTGTGCCATCAAGGCCCCTCTCTTTTGGCGAATCTTGGGGCTTTAGTATGACACCTAGGTTTACAGCTGACAAGACAGCTGTAAACCTAGGTGTAAAGTTGAAATAAAGATTCAATCATGTGGCAGGTCCATTTTCGAACTGGCAAGCTGAGGATAGCCGGGCTTTCGATAGCGCAGGAGGCATCTTTCGCCACCGCAACACCGCTTGGCGCGAGCTGCACGCCGTGAGGCGCAAACGGTCCGCACCCCCGCAAGCGGCGCGTGCCCGATGTGGCAAAATCGAACTACTTAAGGGGGCCGAATGCTCAAGATTATTGCCTGCGACGATGATGTCGCTTTTCTAGATAGACTGCACCGGATGATCGACCGTTGGTCGACCGAGACGGGCACGGCGGTCGATGTTGCGCTCGTCACGCGCGGCGAGGACCTGCTGGCCCGCCATGCCGCATCGCGCGCCGACATCATCTTGCTCGATATGATCATGCCGCTCGTCAACGGCATGGACACCGCACGCGAACTGCGCCAGGCCGACACCGCCGTGCGCCTGGTGTTCCTCACCTCGTCGCCCGAGTTCGCGCTGGAATCCTACGAGGTCCGCGCCTTCGACTATCTGCTCAAGCCCGTGACTTACGAACGCCTGGCGCAGTTGCTCGACGAGCTTTCGAGCATGCGCCCAGCGGCAACCGACGAGCTCGTGATCAAAACTTCCTTTGGCTACCACGCCCTGCGCCTGTCCGACATCGAATATGCCGAGGCGCGCAACAAGCACGTGGTCTTCCACCTGCGCGACGGACGCGATATCGAGGCACTCGAGTCGTTCCGCAGCGTCGAGGACCGCTTGGAGCAAAACGCGGTCTTCTTTAAATGCCACCGCAGCTACCAGGTCAACCTGCGCAATATCGATCACTTTGACCGCACGGACATCGTCATGCGCTCGGGCGCGTGCATCCCGCTTTCGCGCAGCTGCAAGCAGGGATTCCAAGACGCCTACTTTGCGGTGCGCTTTGGGGGTGGGAGACACTGATGGTCTCCTCGGTCGAAATGGTCCTTTGGGCAATCCACCACGCCACGACGCTGCTCTTTGGCGTCTTTGCCTCGGCGGCGCTGTGCGGTGTCGAGATCAACCGGCGTCATGCGCTTGAGCTGCTGGGGGTCGGCGTCGTGACCGGTGCCGCCTTCTCGATCGCCAATGCCGTCGGCGGCGAGCTTTTTGCCCGCCAGGTATATCCACTCGTCGTGCATCTGCCGCTCGTCATCTATTTGTGCGCGCGCTACCGCCTGAGCCCGCTGCTTGCCGTGCTCGGCATTACGAGTGCCTATCTGAGCTGCCAGTTCAGCAATTGGATGGGCATCGCCGCATTTGCCGCAACCGATTCTCAGATCGCGTACTATCTGGCGCGCATCGCGACCACACTCGCCGTCTTTGCCGTCCTGTTGCGTTGGGCCGGCGACATCGGTCCACGCTTGGCGATTAAAAGCACCACCGAGCTGGGCATCCTTTTAATCCTGCCGCTCGTCTATTACGTCTTTGACTATGCCACCAACGTCTACACCACGCTGTTCCACTCGGGCTCGGTGGTAACGGTTTAGTTTTTGGCATTTGCGCTCTGTGCCTTCTATCTTATGTTTCTTGCCGTTTACCTGCGCGAATACGAAGAAAAGGAAACCGCCGAGCGAGAGCGCTGGATGCTCGAAACCCGCGACAGCGCCGCCATCAAAGAGCTCGAGGCTTGGCGTCAATCTGGGCGCGAGCTGTCGATTCTTCGCCACGATATGCGCCACTTCCTACGCGGCCTGGCCGCTTTAATTGAGGAGGGCCACACCGACGAGGCGCTCAAACGCATCGATGAACTCTGCGAAGCCGGCGATCGCACCGCCGTACGCCGCTTCTGCGCCAACGAGACCGTAAACATCGCGCTTTCGTCATTTAACTCGGATATCAATAGAAACGGCATTACCGCCAACCTGCGCGCCGCCGTACCCGAAACCATCCACGTAGGTGACGCCGACCTGTTTAGCGTGCTCTCAAATGCCTTGGAAAACGCTATCACCGCTGCAAGCGCCGCACCCCAAGGAAAGCGATTCGTCGACTTTGACCTGCGATTAGAGGACGGCCAGCTGCTGCTGTTAGTTTCCAACACGTTTGACCGCGCGCCGCGCATGGTCGACGGCATGCCCGTAGCCGGGCACACCGGACACGGCTTTGGAACCAAGAGCATTAAGCTTGCCGTCGAACGCATGAATGGTAACTGCCAGTTCCGCATTAACGGCGATCGGTTTGAGCTGCGCGCTGTGATGTAGAAGTGCGGCGCCGATCTCGAGGCGTGCCTTGCCCGCCAGGCAATCGCTCGCCGGCGCCAATCCGCTACAGCGGAGCGGTCGCCGGAGTCAGCTGCTTGATATAGGCCCACATGCGCTGCTTAGCGGCCTTGTCGGTGAGTGCCGCCTCAAAGCCGTCGAGCGCGAGCACGCGGCGGCCCTGCACATGGGCGACCAGGCCGGGCTTGAGCATGGCGGTGTCGAAGTCATCGATCGCCACGAGCATATCGGCGTAGGTCTCGCGCATGGCATCGGCCGCGTTGTTGTCGAGCAGTAGCACCGCCTCGGGGTCCAAGGCCTCGAGCGCCTCGCGGAACAGCTCGCACGGCAGAGTCTCGCCCACCGCGACCGCTCCGTCACCCACGCCGGCGACGCTTGCCAGCACGCAAAAATCCTCGGGCGCGTAGCCGATGGCCCCAAGCGCCTTGCGCAACGCCGCGCCATCCGGGCCGGCGGCAAGCTCGCCACCCGAACGCTCGGCCTCGTCCAAATCGCCTTTGACCAGCACGATCGGCGAGCACGCGTTGCCCGCGATACGCACGCCACGGACCGCAAGCGATGTGAGCTCCTGCTCGGCCGCCTGGGCGATGGCTTCTTTTTTCTGGCTTTGTGACGTGGACATGCGCTCTCCAATCGTTTGCGTGCCCACCATTATATAAAAGAGCTGCCCGCGAGTGGTTGCTTTGCGGGCGGCTGGGTATAAGCACGGTCGTACTGAGTTTTACGCGGCTGAGCCGCGTCACATTATGGAGGTCACCATGGCTGACATTAAGCAGATTACCCCCGAGAACTTCGATTCCGTCGTTAACGACAGCCTGCCCGTGCTGGTCGATTTTTGGGCACCGTGGTGCGGTCCCTGCCGCTCCCTCTCGCCCATCGTTGACGAGGTTGCCGATGAGCTGGCTGGCAAGCTTGCCGTTGCCAAATGCAACGTCGACGACAACCAAGACCTGGCCATGAAGTATGGCGTCATGAGCATCCCCACGCTGATTGTGTTTAAGAACGGCGAGGAGATTGACCGCTCGGTTGGCGCTCTGCCCAAGACGAGGCTGCAGGCGCTGCTGGAGAAGCATCTGTAATACGCTTGTTACTTACCCGCCGTCCATGAGCGCTTTTGCACCGCTCGCCGGACTTCTGGATGCACCGAGTGCAACCACGGATAGTATGGTAGTCACAAACAGCCCCCAGTGAACGGGTGCGGGTCGCACAGACTCGTACCCGTTTTCTTATGCAGCTGCGCGCAGAGCGGGCGTAGTAAAATCTGAACCACTGAACTGCCCCATACAAAAGGAGATTTTCCATGCATGATGTTGGAATGAACATGAGCCAGCTTGCCATGAGCGTCAAACAGGTCGACGACACCATCGAGCTCGCTCATGAGTGGAGCCATCAGCTGCTGCATGCGACCGAGAATTTTGACATGGAGCGCATCGGCGCCAAGCTCGAGGCCGCCATGGCCGCGCTGCACGAGGCGCATGACGCGCTCGAGGGCTACGAGGAAGCCATCGAGGCCGACCACAACTCCGTCGGCTCCGTGAAGCTGGTGTAACGTGGCCGAACATGAGCACGGCTGCGGGTACGAGCACGAGCATCCGCACGGGGCGGATGGTGACGCAGGCTGCCACTGTAGTGGCTCCGGCTCCGAGCTGGTCCGCTTTTCGGTTACCGCACCGGACGACCTGCTGCGCCGTTTTGACGAACAGATCGCGCGCCGCGGCGACGTGGCCAACCGCTCCGAGGCCGTGCGCGACCTGATTCGCGCCTCGATCGCCAAGGAGCAGATGCGCACGCCCGATGAGCATGTTATCGGGTCGCTCACCATGATCTACGACCATCACACCGGCGATCTGACGCGCCGCCTGGACGAGGTGCAGCACGACTACACCGACGAGATCGTATCGACGATGCACGTGCATTTGGATCACCACAACTGCTTGGAAATCCTGGCACTCAAGGGTCGCGGCGAGCGCGTCTACGAACTAGCCGACCGCCTGCTGGGCCTGCGCGGCGTTAAGCACGGCGAGCTCACGTGCGCCGCCACCAAGCAGAGCCTGGGGCTGTAGCGGGATTTCCCGCAGCGCACCTGCCAAATAGGGACAGGTTTGTTTTGGCAGGTTTAGAAGTTTTACCTACCAAAATAAACCTGTCCCTTTTTGGTCGGTTTTGATGAGGGGTGTCGCATGCGGCATGCGCATATTCATGTGACGGGCATTGTGCAGGGCGTTGGCATGCGACCGTTTGTGTATCGCGAGGCCATGGCACATGGCATTTGTGGATGGGTGCTCAATGCGGGCGACGGCGTGCATATCGAGGCGCACGCTTTGGCCGATGCGCTCGATGCTTTTGTTGCCGCGCTTTCTGAGCATGCGCCTGCGGCAGCTCGCGTTGAGCGAGTCGATATTGCGGATTTGGAGCCTGGCGGCTGGAGCGCTGCCGATGAGCAGGGCTTTCACATTGTGGCGTCGCAGGACCAGACCGCGCACACGACGCTCGTCTCGCCCGATATCGCCACCTGTGACGATTGCCTGCGCGAATTGTTCGATCTCGCCGACCGACGCTATCACTACCCCTTTATCAACTGCACTAACTGCGGCCCACGCTTTACCATCATCCGATCGCTGCCTTATGACCGAGCGGCCACGTCGATGGATTGTTTTCCCATGTGTCCCAAGTGCGCTGCGGAGTATGTCGACCCACTCGACCGGCGTTTTCACGCGCAGCCCGATGCCTGCTTTGATTGCGGGCCGCATATTACGTGGCGCGAGGCTGTAAACGGCAATGCGTGCGGGAATTCGTCCGCGACACCGGCCGTCGGCACCACACGCGAGGCCAGCGACGCTATCATCGAGCGCTGCGTTGAGCTGCTGGCCAGCGGTGGCATCGTCGCCATCAAGGGCCTGGGCGGATTCCATCTAGCCTGTGACGCTGCCAACGAGCAGGCGGTGGCCGAGTTGCGCCGTCGCAAACGCCGCGGCAACAAACCACTTGCCGTCATGGTACGTAGTCTTGCTGATACCGAGCGCCTGTGTCATATCGATGATGCTGAACGCGATCTGCTCGCTGGCAGTATCCGCCCCATCGTGCTGCTGCGCCGGCGCACTGTTAGCGAGGACAACGACGGTTCCCCCGACATCCTCGCCCTCGCGCCATCTGTCGCGCACGACCTGCCCGAGCTCGGCGTCATGCTCCCCTATACGCCGCTTCAACATCTGTTGCTTGCCGCGGCAGAAGTCTGCGGTATGCACGCGCTCGTCATGACCAGCGGAAACCTGAGCGAAGAACCCATCGAGACCGACGACGACCTTGCCTGGGAACACCTCGTTGCCGCCGGCATCGCCGACGCGTTGCTCGGTAACGACCGCGCGATTCTCTCGCGCTATGACGATTCCGTGGTGCGCGTGGTCGACGGCGCCGTTATGCCCGTGCGCCGCGCTCGGGGATATGCACCCCAGCCGCTGCCGTTGCCGGCGCTCGACGGCGCTCCGTCCTGCGTGCTCGCCTGCGGGCCACAACAAAAGGCCACGATTGCGCTCACACGTGAAGGGACGAACGGCGAGGCGCCCTGTTTTGTGTCGCAGCATATCGGCGATGTTGAAAACGGCGGGACCTTCGATGCCTGGAACGCCGCGCGCACGCGCTTGGAAGATCTCTTTGATTTGGCGCCCGCCGCCTTGGCCTGCGATGTACACCCCAGCTATCTATCGGGCCAGTGGGCGCGCGAGCAGGCGCGAAAATGCAATCTGCCGCTCGTCGAGGTGCAGCACCATCATGCGCATATCGCGAGCGTAATGGCCGAGGCCATCGCCGCGGGCCAGCTTACAACCGACGCGCGCGTCCTTGGCATCGCCTTTGACGGCACCGGCGCCGGCACCGATGGGACCATTTGGGGCGGCGAGTTTCTTGTTGCCAGCCTTGGCGGCTTTGAACGCGCCGCGCATTTGCGCACCTGGGCGCTCCCCGGCGGGGCGGCCTCCGTGCGCGACGCCCGCCGCAACGCCTTTGCCCTGCTCAGTGAGCTCGGTCTGCTCGAGCACCCAGGTGCCGCTCGGCTTTTGGACAGCCTCGACGAGCAAACGCGCAGCGTGACAGCCACCATGATCGAGCGCGGCATCAACAGTCCGCGTACCAGCAGCATGGGGCGTCTCTTTGATGCCGCGGCAGCAATTCTGGGCATCTGCGACAAGGCAATCTACGAGGGCGAACCCGCCATCGAGCTTGAGGCTGCCGCCTGGCGCGCGCTCAGCAGTGAAAGTGCCTGCCCCACCGGCAATATGGCCAGCTTTTCCGTAACCGAATCATCCCGTCCGGACGACTGCCATGTTCTGAACTCCAGACCGCTTTTTGAGGCGCTTTTGGAGGGAATCAGGACCGGCGTGCCCGCCGGCAAGCTCGCGCTCGACTTCCATGTCACCATCGCACGCGCGTCGGCCCGCATCGCAAGCGAGATCTGCGTCCGTGAAGGCATCGACACCGTCGTGCTCTCGGGCGGCGTGTTCATGAACCGACTCCTGCTTCAGTTCCTCACCCGCGAGCTCAAAAGCGCAGGCCTTACTGTCCTTGTCCCCCACACCGCACCCGTCAATGACGGCTGCATCGCCTACGGCCAGGCGGCGGTCGCAAGCGCTCGTCTTGCGCAGACAACATCGCGATAGGCTGTTTTGCCAGTCTGCGCGCCGCCGTCTCACAGGTGTAACGCGTTTGCTCGTGACTCCCGCGAGCGCTACCATCAACTGATGGGTAATTAGGCGCCTATCCAGCGCAAAACGTATAAAAGGGGAACATTATGTGCCTTGCCGTTCCCGGTAAAGTGGTCAAACGCGACGACGACCTTAAGGCGACCGTCGACATGATGGGCATCGAGCGCCCCGTTTCGCTGCGCCTCGTGCCGACGGCACAGGTAGGCGACTATATTCTCGTGCACGCCGGCTTTGGCATTCAGATTGTCGACGAGCAGGAGGCGCAGGAGACGCTCGACCTGGTCAACACCATGACCGAACTGGTCGAAGAAGACCAGCTGGCCACCAACCCGGCGGAGGCTTACTAGTGGCGGCCGGACAGCCGGCTCGCTCCGGTATCGACTTTTCGGCATTTCGCGACCCCAAGCTGGCCCGGGAGCTCATCGATCGCATTCATGAGCTTGTCGGCGACCGCACCATCAACCTTATGGAAGTCTGCGGCACGCATACCGTGAGCATCGGCCGCTATGGTTTTCGTTCCATTATGCCGGCGGGGCTCAAGCTGCTGAGCGGCCCGGGCTGCCCTGTCTGCGTCACTGCCAACCGCGATATCGACCACGCAATCGCACTCGCCAAGATGGACGGCGCCATCATCACCACCTTTGGCGACATGATGCGCGTGCCCGGGTCGTCTACCTCGCTCGCCGCGCAAAAGGCGGCGGGGCGCGATATTCGCATTGTGTACTCCCCGCTCGATGCACTCGATATCGCCGAACACAACCCCGATCGCCCGGTCATCTTTATGGGCGTCGGCTTTGAGACCACGACGCCTACCATCGCCGCCGCCATCCTGGAGGCAGACGCGCGCGGGCTGCAGAACTTCTCGGTCTACTGTGCCCATAAGACCACGCCGCCGGCGTTGCGCGCCATCGCCAACGATCCCGAGACCACTATCGACGGCTTTATCCTTCCGGGGCACGTCGCCACCATCACGGGCTTAACGCCCTTTGGCTTTTTGGTCGACGAGTTTAAGACCCCAGGCGTGGTCACGGGATTTGAGCCGGTCGATATTCTGCAGGGCATCTGCATGCTGGTCCAGATGGTTGTCGAGAGCAGGCCGGCGATTGACAACGCCTACCGCCGCGGTGTCAATGCGAACGGCAACCCCGTGGCGCGTCAGCTGGTCGAGCAGGTGTTTGAGCCATGCGACACCACGTGGCGCGGGCTGGGGCCGATTGCCAACTCGGGCCTTTCCATCCGCCCCGAGTTCTCGCGCTTTGATGCCCGCACTCGCTTTGACGTGCCCGTTGAGACGACGGTCGAGCCGCGTGGGTGCCGCTGCGGCGACGTGCTGCGCGGGGCCATTACGCCGAGCGACTGCCCTCTGTTCGGCCAAGCTTGTACACCCGAGCATCCCGTCGGCCCCTGCATGGTGAGTTCCGAGGGCAGCTGTGCAGCATATTTCCGCTACCGAGGCTAATGGGTTCCGCCGCTCTAACGAACGGCGGGCCGGTCGACGCTGCACCTCACCCATATAATTCCGTCCTCGATTGGAGTTTTCGATATGTCCCGTACTGCCACCGATAGCACTGTCCTGTTGGGCCACGGCTCTGGCGGCCAGATGATGAAACGCATCATCGATGAGGTCTTTTTGGATGCCTTTGGGTCGCCCGAACTGCTCGAGGGCAACGATGCCGGCGTCGCTGCGCTGCCCGCGAGCGGGCGCATCGCCATGTCGACCGACAGCTTTGTAGTCTCGCCGCAGTTCTTCCCCGGCGGCAATATCGGCCGACTCGCCGTGTGCGGAACCGTTAACGACGTCGCGACCTCGGGCGCCAACGTGCGCTACCTCTCATGCGGTTTTATCCTCGAAGAGGGCTACCCCATGGACAAGCTGCGTCAAATCGTGCAGACCATGGCCGAAACGGCGCGCGAGGCGGACGTGGCGATCATCACGGGCGACACCAAGGTGGTCGAGCGCGGCGGGGCCGACGGCGTCTACATCAATACCGCCAGCGTGGGCGAGGTGCCCGAGGGCGTGGCGCTCAGCGGCGCCAACTGCCAGCCTGGCGATGTCATCCTGGTGTCGGGTACACTCGGCGACCACGGTATCGCCATCATGAGTCAGCGCGAGGGTCTGGCGTTTTCGAGCACCATCGAAAGCGACGCCGCGCCGCTCAACCACCTGATTGCCGATGTGCTTGCCGCAGCACCCGACACACGCTGCTTCCGCGACCCCACTCGCGGTGGCCTGGCGTCCACGCTCAACGAGTTTGCCCAGGCCAGCGGCGTTGCCATGGAGGTCGACGAGGATGCCGTGCCCGTACGCCCCGACGTGCAGGCAGCCTGCGAGATGCTCGGCTATGATGTGTTGCAGGTGGCAAACGAGGGCAAGATGGTCGCCGTGGTGCCGGCCGAACAGGCAGATGCGGCACTGGCCGCCATGCGCGCCGCCCGCTACGGCGAGAATGCCGCCATCATCGGTCGCGTGCTGCCGCTTGCCGAGGACGCCCGCCCCGCCGTGCGCGTACGCACCGGCTGGGGCTCGACCCGCATACTCGACATGCTCGTGGGAGAGCAGCTGCCGAGGATTTGCTAACGACAAAGGCTCAGGGCTATTAAAGATATTCAGATTCCAAACATGCCCGGCACGCATGCCCAGTATCATGGGGTGCGTTTTACAACTCAAGCGGCAGGAGCACCCATGGCAGCAGCTTTTTCCCATGTGATCTTTGACCTGGACGGCACCATTCTCAACACGCTCGAGGACCTGGCGGCCGCCGGCAACCATACCTGCGAGATGCACGGCTGGCCCACGTTTGCCGTAGACGAGTACCGCTACAAGGTGGGAAACGGCATGCTCAAGCTGGTCGAGCGCTTTATGCCCGCCGAGTATGCGGGCGACGGCCGTATGTTTGAGCAGACGCTTGCCGAGTTTAGGGCTTATTACGGCGAGCACAAGGAAGACCACACCTCACCGTACGCCGGTACGATCGAGATGCTCGACCGCCTGCGCGTCGCGGGCGTGCAGCTTGCCGTGCTCACCAACAAGGACCATGTCTCGGCCGCTCCGCTTATCGAGAAGTATTTTGGTTCCGAGCGCTTTGCGCTGGTGCAGGGCCGCGTCGACGCGTTTCCTCCCAAGCCCGAGGCGCCTGTTACGCTGCATGTGATGAAAGAGCTAGGCGCCGACCCGGCAACCACACTCTATGTGGGCGATTCCAATGTCGATATCCTGACCGGTCACAACGCCGGCCTCAAGAGCGCCGGCGTCGCCTGGGGCTTCCGTGGCCGCGCAGAGCTAGAAGCCGCCGGCGCCGACTACGTGGTGGACACCCAGGATGAGCTCGCGGCGCTGATTCTGGGCGAGTAGCGGGGCTGTCGCTCAACACGGCTGCATAGATTCTGTCGCGCGGAAAGTAGTCGTTTAAGAACGTCCCCAATGACTGCCATGGCAACGCCGATGTTTCGGCAATGACAGCGAGCGGGCACCAGAGCGAACAAATTGGCATGAAAAGAGGACGGCATAGACCTTCTGGTCATGCCGTCCTCTTTGAATGACAAGTTGTCGCTCTGGTGCCCGCGCAGCGTCGAGCAGTTACGGCGTTTGGTAAAACGCCGTAACAAACTACCGCGTAACTCCCCTAGCTCAGCATCGCATCCATCATCTCGGAGTTGACGGAGTCGTCAGCAGACCACTCGCCGTCGTCGTTGCAGGTGTACTTGAAGATAACCGTGGTCTTCCTGGGCTCGGTGGCCTTGGTCACATCGACCATCACCTGGCCGGCCATCTTGTACAGCTCGTCATCGGAAGGAACCGTGTCAAGTGCAGCGACCTTCTCCTGATACTGGGTGGAGAAGTCCTCGACGATCTTGTTCATGGACTTGCAGGTGATGGAGACCTCGGCGGTTGCAACGCCCTTGTCCTCGTCGACCGTCACGTCGCCGATCTCGTAATCAAAGCCCTCGAGATAGGTCTTGGCATACTCCTTGGGATCGATGCCCAGCTGCTCGAACTCGTCGCCCGAAGCCTCCTCCAGACCAGAGAGGAAATCGTCGCCACCGTTTTTGACCTCATCGAACTGAGTCGTAAGGTCCTCGGTGATGAGCTCTTCGATCGAAGGGCCTCCGCAGCCGGAGAGCACGACCACGCACGCAACCAAGACGGCCATGAGGGGCGCAAGCAGCAGCTTCTTTTTCATGTTGTTCCTCCCAATAAGCGGCACCGCGCTTCCCAGACACGGCGCACGTTGTAATAAGTAAGCCCATACTATCCACTTATGAACACCCTCGGCAGCACGAAGGCGCGGTCGGTTCGTTTTAACGTCCGAACGGTCTGCGAGTCCGCTCAGCGTGCAATAAAACGCATCCGTACCGTGCAATAAAAAAGGGTGGCCGGATAATCCGACCACCCTTAGACATTATGCGATGCCGCGATTTACTTGCGGACAACCTTGACGATGGCGTCGCCGGCGGCGACAGCGGAATCAGCCTCGACGGCGAGCTCAACATCGGCAAACTCGGCGGTGTTGGACACGGCCACGACGACGCAGTCCTTGTAACCGGCAGCGGCGATCTTGGCGCGATCGATCTTGAGCATGGGCTGACCGGCCTTCACAACATCGTCGGCCTTGACGAAGCCCTCGAAGCCGTCGCCGTTCATGTTGACGGTATCGACGCCAACGTGCACCAGGACCTCGATGCCGCTATCGGACTGCAGGCCCACGGCGTGACCCATAGTGACGGTCACCTTGCCGTCGCAGGGAGCATAGACCAGATCGTCCTCGGGCCACACGGCGCAGCCCTTGCCCAGAACCTCGCCACCAAAGACGGGATCGGGCACGTCGGCCATCTTGATGACCTTGCCCTTGACGGGCGAGCACAGCACGTCGGCGCCGGCAGAAGCAGAGATGGAGGCCGGAGCAGCGGCAGCCGCGGGCTCAGCCTTCTTCTTGAACATGTCAAACAGACCCATACGTTTTCTCCTCTTGATTAAGCGCAACGTAGTGCGCATGCCTATGGTGATTATAGTGCCAATTGGACCAAAAACTAAGGTGGGGAGTCGAATCGAAAACTCTACCGACGTCTTTGTCCATCGGCGTCCGTTTTGTTGATTAACCCTCGATGAGCCCTAGGTGCACGAAGGCGTTCCAGATGCCGTCGTCGTCGACATTCGTGGTCACGAAATCGGCCGCCGGTCCGGCGTTCGGCAGAACGCCGGAACTCAATCGCCGAAACTCAATTACTCCAGGCCCTCGGCGCCGTTGGACTTGATGATCTTCTGGTAGGCGTAGAAGCTGTCCTTGCGGCGGCGCTCGTAGGTACCGGTGCCGTCATCGTACTTATCGACGTGAATAAAGCCGTAGCGCTTGCGCATCTCGCCGGTGCCGGCGGACACCAGGTCGATGGGGCCCCACCAGGTGTAGGCGATCAAGTCGACGCCGTCGGCAATGGCCTCGCCCATGGCTTTGATGTGGCTGCGCAGGTAGGCAATGCGGTACGGGTCGTGGATGGAGCCGTCCTCCTCGACCTCGTCGTAGGCGCCCATGCCGTTCTCGACCACCATCAGCGGAATCTCGTAGCGGGCGTAAATCTCGTTGAGGGCGATGCGCAGACCCAGCGGATCGATCTGCCAGCCCCAGTCGGTGGACTCCAGATAGGGGTTCTTGCCGCCAAAGGTCATGTTGCCCTCGGTCATCTCGTGGTCCTTGTGGGTGCCCACGGTGCCGGACATGTAGTAGCTAAAGGTGTAGAAATCAACCTTGCCGTCGGCGATATCCTGCAGGTCGCCGTCCTCCATCACGAGCTCAACGTCGTTCTCGGCCCAGAAGCGCTTGGCATAGAACGGGTACTTACCGCGCACCTGCACGTCGGAGCAGTACCAGTTCATGGTGTTCATCTCCTGCTGCGTGGCGAACACGTCGGCCGGATCGCACGTGGCGGCATAGGAGAGGATGAAGCAGTCCATGTTGCCCATCTTAAACTGCGGGTAATGCTCGTGGGCATAACGCACGACGCGGCCGCTGGCGACAAACTGGTGATGCAGCGCCTGCATACGAGCCTGCGGCGTGGTGTGGACCGCCGACGCCGGACCCTCAAAGCCCTGAATCATGCTGGTCTCAAAGAGGTTCCCCATGTCCTGAGTACCGCAGTTGATCTCGTTGAAGGTGAGCCAGAACTTGACCTTGTCTTGATAGCGGTCGAAGACGGTCTGGCAGTACTTCTCAAAGAAGCCGATGAGCTCGCGACTCGCCCAGCCGTTGTATTTCTCGACCAGGTGATAGGGCATCTCGTAGTGCGAGAGGGTCACGAGCGGCTCGATATTGTGGGCACGCAGGCAGTCGAAAACGCGGTCGTAGAAGGCGAGGCCGGCCTCATTGGGCTCAGCGTCGTCGCCGTTGGGGAAGATACGGCTCCAGGAGATGGACATGCGGAACATATTGAAGCCCATCTCGGCGAACAGCGCGATGTCTTCCTCGTAGTGATGGTAGAAGTCGATGCCGTCATGGTTGGGGTAGAAGCGGTTGGGGTCGATGTCGATCGTGATCTGACGCGGCTCCTTGTAGCTGCCGCCCAGGAAGTGGTCGTCGACGGAAGCGCCGCGGCCGTCCACGTTCCAAGCGCCCTCAAACTGGTTAGCGGCGGTGGCGCCACCCCAATAGAAACCCTCGGGGAACTTAATGTTTGCCATGAGCATCTCCTTTGCATCGTGGGTCGATAAGCCGAGTATCGCCCACGTGCGGGGCATGCGGAGGCGATGGAGCCAAACCCGACACTTCTTTTCGCGCCCGCAGCCTGCCGCCACCCTGCCCTTGACACTTCCTGACACCTGCCAAAAAGGGACAGGTTTATTTTGGTCGGTTTTATCTGGGCAAACGCTGACGATAGGCAGCCGGCGTGCAGCCATAGTGCTCGGCAAACTTTTTGTAGAAGAAGCTCATGTTGGCATAGCCCGCCTCGTGCGCTGCGACCTCCGCGGTGGCGCCGGCGTCGAGCAGTGCCGCTGCGCGTGCCAGGCGGCTCTCCTGCACGAGCTGCATAAACGTGCGGCCCGTCTGACGCTTGAGCAGAGCGCTTGCGTAGTTGGGGCTCAGGTGCAGGTGGCGGGCTAAGTCGTCGAGTGTGCAATCGCAAGCATGCCGCTCGATGTAGCTCATCGCCGCCGCAACCTGCGCCGAGGGAAGCGCGGGGCCGACCGTTTGCAGCAGCGCGGCCTCGTAGCTTTGCATGAGCTCGACCAGCAGCAGCTCAAACAGCCTCGACACGATCTGGGTGCTCGCTGCCGTCGGCTCCAGGAGCTCGCACAACATCTCCTGTATATACCGGCGCACCCGACGGCTAGCGCCCGTGCGGAAATGCACATGCCCGCGATGATCGGTCTCGTCGTTAAGTGCGTTGAGCAGGAACTGTGAGACAGCGCTTGTGGACGAAAGGCTTTGCTCCAGGCTGCGGCGCAGCATCGGCCGTGAAATGACAATGCTCAACATCAGGTCGTGCTCGCCGAGCTCGCCTACGGCATGTGGGCAGGCGGCATCGAGCAGAAGTACCTCGTTTTGGGCGAGCGTGAGTTGCGTACCATTGACAACCTGTGGCGCGCTCCCTCGATAGACATAGCTGATTTCGACATAATCGTGCACGTGCTCCGGCACGGGGTTAAAGCGCGAGTTGCGCACAATCGACAGGCCCTCGGGCATGCCTTCTTGGTGCAGGGCGTACGCCGCGTTACCGATTTTACGGACATGCCTGCCATCGATATCTGCCTGTTGCCCCTGTCTAAATGCATCGTTCCAGTCATAGCGGGCGCCCGCGCAGTAAGCGCGCTCGCTATCGGTCAGCTCGAGCAAAAGATTGTCCAAACGTGCGATATCCATAGCGCCACCATCGTTGATTTAGTCATATTCTGCCGTAGTTTTGATATTAGCAGGGCAGCGCGGACGACGTACCCTGAACTCGCAAGGGTTTAGAAAGTTGGTTCTGGCATGTGGCACGCGTCCCAGCGCTTCGCCAAGCAACTGTGGGGTGACGTTTGCCCAGATAAAACCGACCAAAATAAACCTGTCCCTTTTTGGCAGGTTTTGAAGGAGTGAGTATGGCGGCATATGACAACCATGTGCTTCCGTTCTTGTGGCTCAAGGGCGAAGAACGCGAGACGATTACCGAATACTTAGAGCAGATTGCCGGGGCGGACATCCGCGAAGTCTGCCTTGAATCGCGCACGCATCCCGAGTTTTGTCGCGACGGCTGGTGGGCTGACCTGCGTTTTATCATTGGCGAGTGCAAGCGCCTGGGCCTTAAGATCTGGCTGCTCGACGACGCCCATTTCCCCACGGGCTACGCCAACGGCGCGCTTGCGGGCGAGGATGTTGACCCCGCGCTTAAGAAGACCGTGCTCAAACATCGCACGGTTACGGTCGTTGGTCCCCAGCCGTCCACGGTCATCAAGCTCGGCAATCTTATGGATCCCACGGAGTGCTTTGTGGATGCGGCGACTTTCGACGCCGCCGGCGCACCGCTCGACTTTGAGCTCTCCGTTGAGCAGGCCGACGGCACCCCCGCCCGCCTGCGTTTTGACGCTCCCGCCGGCGTCACCACCCTCGAGCTCTACGTCACCAGCCAAAAAACCGGCTTTCGCGATGAGTACATCAACATGGTCGACGCCGATTCGTGCCGCGTGCTCATCGATGCCGTCTACGAGCCCACGTTTGAGCACCTGGGCGACGAGTTCGGCTGCACCATCCTGGGGTTCTTTACCGATGAGCCGGGTTTTATGAACGAGAAGGGCACGGCTCTCAACGATGCTTCTACCAGCAGCTTTATCGGACGCGGCGACATGGCGCTACCATGGTCGGACGAACTTGCGCGACGCCTGCACGAGGCACTGGGCGCGAATTGGCTGAGTGAGCTCCACGAGCTTTGGACGCGCGACCCCGCCGGCGCTCGGGTCCGCCACACTTACATGGACATCGCCACGCAACTCTACCGTGCGTGCTTTGACGAGCAGATTGGTGACTGGTGCCGCGAGCGCGGCGTTATGCACATTGGCCATGTAATCGAGGACAAGAGCTGCCACACACGTTTGGGCCAGGGCGCCGGGCACTACTTCCGCGCTGTCGCCGGTCAGGACATGGCGGGCATCGATGTGGTTATCAACCAGCTCGCCCCTGGCATCGACCACGGCCCTTACAGCTACTTCCATGGCGCATGGAACATCGAGTTCTTTACCTACGCGCTTGCCAAACTGGGCTCTTCGGCCGCGCGCCTCGACCCTAAAAAACAAGGACGCTGCATGGCCGAGGTCTTTGGCGCCTTCGGCTGGCACGAGGGCCTGCGCGAGATGAAGTGGATTGCCGACCACATGCTCGTCCGCGGCGTCAATTGGTTTACGCCGCACGCGTTTAGCATGGCGCCCTTCCCCGATTGGGACTGCCCGCCGCACTTTTACGCGCACGGCAACAATCCGCAGTGGCCGCACTTTGGGCAGCTCATGAGCTATATGAACCGTACGGCAACGCTGCTTTCGGGAGGCTGTGCCACGCGCCCCGTCGCCATCCTGTACCATGCCGATGCCGAATGGGCCGGTAGCGCCATGCCTATCGAGCGCGTGGCGGCAGAGCTCACGCGCGCGCAGATCGACTTTGATTTTGTGCCCGCCGAGGCTTTTGAGGACAAGAGCCGCTACAAGGTTTCGATTGCCGATGGATTGCTTGGTGTTAACAGCTGCCGCTACCAGGCATTTGTTATGCCCAGTGCTACGTTTATTGGCGCGGAGACGGCGCAGGCCGTAAGGCGCATGATTGATGCGGGAGTTATGGTCCTTGCCGTCGACGAGGTGCCGAGCGCGCTTTACGACGCGGACGTCGTGGTTGAACTGGGTGAACTTGCAGCGACTCAGCTTGCCGATATGGCGGGCGTGTTGGCGAGCGCTGGGCTGCAGACGGTTGTCACCGACACGCCCCAGCCCTGGTTGCGCGCGCTTCGTTACGAGCGCGCCGGCGAGACCTACGTTATGCTCGTCAACGAGCACCCACGCGAGCGCATCGACTGCACGGTTGCGCTTGCGACAGGCGAGCGCCTTTGCGGCACGCGGCTCGACCTGTTAAACGGTATCGAGCCCGTTGCGTTTGACGGTGCGTTGGAGCTCGCACCCTTCGAGAGCTGCTTCGTTGTTTTGGAAGCGGGCAGCGAGGATGCGCCCGGAGACGGCGCAATCGACGCTGATGCATCGCTCGACCTGCGCATCGAAGGCCCATGGACCGTTGCCCTCTCCCCTGCCGGCAGCAATGGCGCCTTTGGTGAAGCGCAAGAGCTCGAGCACCTATGCGACCTTACAACCGATCTGTTCACCGGCACCTGCGGCACCTACCGATATCATGCGTCGTTTGAGCTGGCGAACGACCTTGCCGATGCCACAATCGACCTGGGAGATGTCTACGAAGTCGCGACACTTACGCTCGACGGACACCCACTCGGCACACGCATCTGTCCGCCCTATCGCTTTGTCATCAATCCTCTTGCTGCCGGCACGCACGAACTCACCGTCGACGTCATCAACACGCTCGATCATGCGATTCCCGACATCTTCGCCCTCACCGAACCCGTCGCCCCGAGCGGCATCCTCGGCCCCGTTACCCTTTGCGGGCAAAACCTGCCAAAATAAACCTGTCCCTTTTTGGCAGGTTTGTTGAGTGTGGGAGTTCGCATGGATATCAAACGCAAGATTTCCGAGGCACAGGGCCTTACCCCTACCGAGCAACAGCTCGGCATTGCAGCCCTTGCCATCGGCGAGGACATCCGCGGGCTTTCTATTAAGGAATTTGCCGCACGCACCAACGTTTCGGTCGCGAGTGTGCACCGTTTTTGCAAAAAGCTCGGCCTCGAGGGATTCAAAGACCTCAAGGTCGAGCTTATTCGCTTGGCAACCGAGGCGGGCAACCGGCGCGACGTGGACATCAACTTTCCCTTTGATGCTACGTCCAGCCCCGCGCAGGTTATGGAGCGCATGGAGGGGCTCTACCAGACCACGCTGGCCGAAACGCAGAAGCTGCTCGACCCCACGCAGCTTGACCACGCCGCCAAGCTCATCGCGAACGCCCGACAGGTCGACATCTACACGGGCTCGCACAACCTCTATCCAGCGGGAATGTTCCGCGACCGCCTGCTCTCCGCCGGTAAAAGCGCGACGTGCCACGACGGTGTCGAGGCCCAGGTGCGAACGGCACTCGCCTCGGGTCCCGACCATGCGGCAATCGTCATCTCCTACAGCGGCCTTGCCCCCAACCTCAAGGACATCTTGCCGATCCTCAGCAGTCGACATGTCCCGGTCATCGTCATCGGCACGCCTTATTGCGCGCGCATTCACCCTGGCTTTGCCGCCTACCTTACGGTGAGTGACCACGAGAGCATGACGCATCGCATCACGCAGTTCGCCAGCCATATCGCCGTGCAATACGTGCTCGATTCGCTCTACAGCAGCTACTTCGCCAAAGACTACGCCCGCTGCTCCGAATTCCTGGAGCGCTCGTTCCCCTACACCCGCCTGCCCGGGCTCAAGTAGCGACGAGCGTGGATTTTCGGACGCTTATCTAACGAGCGTGGATAATCTCCCACTTTGAGGCCGTCACCGAGCCAAAAACGGGAGATTATCCACGCTCATTCACGACTAGTCATTTAAGAACGTCCCCAATGACTACCCATCCGGAGCAAGACAACGCCGCAAGTAGAGGACGGACAGCGAGCGCCGCCCAGGGCGAACAAGTTGGCATGAAAAAGGCGAGGCATTGGCCTTCTGGTCATGCCTCGCCTTTTGAATGACAAATTGTCGCCCTGGGCGGCGCGCAGCGTCGGTCGGTTACGGCGTTTGGTAAAACGCCGTAACTACTCCTGAGCTCCGTACTGCTCGTAGTAGGCGTCGATGGCGGCCTTGAGCTCGTCATCGATGACGACCTTGCCGTCGATCTCGTGGTTGTAGAGGGTCTCGACGACCTCGGCCATGGAAACGATGCTCGCGACAGGGAAGCCGTACTTGGCCTCGATCTCCTTCTGCGCGGTAGTCACGCCGCCCTTGCCGACCTCCATGCGGTTGAGGGACACGATCAGGCCCTTGATTTCGACGTCGGCAGCAGCCTTAACCTTGGGATAGGTCTCGTCGATGGACTTGCCGCTGGTGGTGACGTCCTCGACCATGACCACGCGGTCGCCGTCTTGAGGCTCATAGCCCAGCAGGTTGCCCTTGTCGGCACCGTGGTCCTTGGCCTCCTTGCGGTCGCAGCAGTACTTGACCTCCTTACCGTACAGCTCGTGGTAGGCAATTGCGGTCACGACGGCCAGCGGAATACCCTTGTAGGCCGGTCCAAACAGCACATCAAAGTCGTCGCCAAAGTTATCGTGGATGGCCTGGGCGTAATACTCTCCCAGCTTCTTGAGCTGATAGCCCGTCACGTAAGCGCCGGCGTTCATAAAGAACGGGGACTGACGGCCGCTCTTGAGCGTAAAGCTGCCGAACTTAAGGACGTCGGACTCGACCATAAACTTGATGAACTCTTGCTTGTAAGCCTCCATGCGGGCTCCTCTCGTAATCGCGTACGTGCCTTCCAGTTTAGCGCAGGCGAAGCGTCGATGCGGGTGAGCTTTGAGGCCACGGCATTCTGTAAAGGCTTTGTCAAAGGGAATGGTTTTCCGAACAATGGGGTTGACACGGCAAACCCCCTCATCAAGAATACGGGCGGATTAAAAAGGGGTACGAGATACCCAAAGCGCGCTGCGCTCGGCCTTTAGGAGGTGTGCCATGGAAGGCAGTCCTAGTCGAAAAACCTGCATGTCGCCCTCGGCACGCCGTGAGGATTCCGCATACGCATAAACGCCACCGGCAGATCGCCAAAACCACCACAAAGGCGCGCTGCACCCTTTGTGGGCTCAAGAGCTTGACGTGAGCGACATCTAGGTTTTTTGAAGCAAATACGACACGTACGCTAACTCCCTTCAACAAGGAGGACCCTATGCTGATGCTCAAAACCGTCACGGTACTCGAAGCCATCTCCAAGCGCCGCCGCACGGCGCGCCCCGCCGCTCATACCGGCCTGTCCAAGAACACCATATTCGCCGCCACCCATAGCGCCGAAGACGCCCTCGTGCTGCTTGACGCCACGGCAAACGGTCTCACCGCTGAGCACGCCGCCGAGCGCCTGGATGCCACCGGCTCCAACACCATCGAGGCACCGACCAAGACGCTCGCCCGCCGCATCGCCGACGCCTTTGTCGACCCCTTCGCCGGCATCCTCGCCTCGCTCGCGCTGGTCTCGCTCTACATCGACGTGCTCGCCGTGCCCGAGCCGCAGCGCAACCCCTCCACGGTCATCGTCATCGGCATCATGCTGCTGGTATCGGGCGGTATGAAGTTTATCCAGGAAGCCCGCAGCGGCAATGCGGCAGAGGCCCTCAAGGACCTGGTCTCCAACACTTGCACCGTCCTGCGCGACGGCGAGCGCATCGAAATCCTCTTCGACGAGCTCGTCCCCGGCGATGTGATCCGCCTCTCTGCCGGCGATATGGTGCCGGCAGATGCCCGCGTCATCACCGCGCGCGACCTGTTTGTCATCGAATCCGCACTCACCGGCGAGAGCGAGGCCGTCGAGAAGACCGCTGCCATCACCGTCGTCGATGGTGCCGACGGCTCCGCGCTGCCGCTCTCTGCCTGCAAGAACATCGTCTTTACCGGCACCTCCGTGCAAAACGGCACCGCCGTGGCGCTTGTCGTTGCCACCGGCTCGGACACCTACCTGGGCGGCATCGCCAAGATGCTCAACGGGCGCGGCGAGAAGAGCGCGTTTGACCGCGGCGTCTCGAGCGTCTCCATGCTGCTCGTACGCCTCATGCTCGTTATGGCGCCGGCCGTCTTTGCCATCAACGCCGCCACCAAGGGCAACGTCATCGACGCGCTGCTGTTCGCCACGAGCGTGGCCGTGGGCATCACGCCGCAGATGCTTCCCGTCATCGTGACCACGAGCCTGTCGCAGGGCGCCAAGGACCTCGCCCGTCGCCAGGTTATCGTCAAGGAACTGCCGGCGATTCAAAACCTCGGCGCGATGGATGTCCTGTGCTGCGACAAGACCGGCACCCTCACCGAAGACTGCATCGTGCTCGAGCGCTACCTCAACGCCGACGGCAACGAGGACACGCGTGTGCTGCGCCATGCGTTTTTGAACAGCTTCTTCCAGACCGGCCTCAAAAACCTTATCGACCTGGCCGTAATCGACCGTGCCGATGTGACGCCCTCGACCGTCGTGCCCGATTCCATGCTGGGCCAGAGCCTGCGCGACCGCTATACCAAGGTCGACGAGGTGCCCTTCGATTTCTCGCGCCGTCGCCTGAGCGTAGTTGTCGCCGATGCCCAAGGCAAAACCCAGATGGTCACCAAGGGCGCTGCCGAAGAAATGCTCGAGATCTGCTCCTTTGTCGAAGTCGATGGTGTCGCCCAGCCTCTCACCGAAGATAAGCTCGCCCAGATTCGCAAGCAGGTCGCCGGGCTCAACGCCGAGGGCCTGCGCGTGATTGCCGTGGCGCAGAAAACCAATCCGCGCTGCGTGGGCGAGTTTGGCATCGCCGACGAATGCGACATGGTGTTGATGGGCTTTTTGGCCTTCCTCGATCCGCCTAAAGCAAGTGCCGCGGGCGCCGTCGCCACCCTCGAGGCCAAGGGTGTGGCGGTCAAGGTCCTGACCGGCGACAACGACCGCGTGGCCGCTACCGTCTGCGAGCAGATCGGCATCGATGCGAGCAACGTCTTGCTCGGCTCCGAGATCGATGCGCTCGACGACGCAGAGCTTGCCGAGCGTGCCGAGAAAACCCATCTCTTCGCCAAGCTCTCGCCGCTGCAGAAGGCGCGCCTGGTGCGCGTCATGCGCGAGCTGCTCGGCCACACCGTGGGCTTTATGGGCGACGGCATCAACGACGCCGCTGCCATGCGTGCGAGCGATTGCGGCATCTCAGTCGATTCGGCCGTCGACATCGCCAAGGAATCCGCCGATATCATCTTGCTTCAGAAGGACCTGGGCGTGCTCGAGCGCGGCATCATCGAAGGCCGCCGCACCTACGGCAACCTGCTCAAGTACCTCAAGACCACGGTGAGCTCCAACTTTGGCAACGTGCTGTCCGTGACCGTCGCGAGCCTGTTCTTGCCGTTTTTGCCTATGAGCGCTCTGCAGCTGGTGCTGCTATCGCTCGTCTACGAGATCGTGTGCATCGCGCTGCCGTGGGACACCGTCGATGACGCCTGGACTGCCCGTCCGCGTGCCTGGGATGCCGCGTCCATCAAGGGCTTTATGCTCGAGCTGGGCCCCGTGAGTTCGCTGTTTGACATCGTGACCTTCGCCGCGCTCTTCTTTGTGGTGTGCCCTGCCACCGTAGGCGCAAGCTGGTCCGAGCTCGCCGGGACGGGCAACGTCGCGGGTATAGCGACCTTTGCTGCGCTCTTCCAAAGCGGCTGGTTTGTCGAGTCCATGTGGTCGCAGACGCTTGTGATCCACATGCTGCGCTCCCCGCGCCTGCCGAGCCCGCGCGACCACGCCGCGCCCGCGCTGTGCGCGCTCACCGTGCTAGGGCTGGCGCTTGTCACCTGGCTGCCGGCAAGCCCCATCGCCGATGCACTCGGCCTCATGACGCTGCCCACAAGCTTTTTCGCGCTGCTCATCGGCATCGTCACCGCCTACATCGCGCTCACCCAGCTGGCAAAACGCCGCTACATCGCCCGCCACGGCGAACTGCTGTAGCAAGCAGGCGAAAAACACCCTGCCAGCCGCCATTACCGCTACCACAGCTGCCGACGCCGCTGCCGTTGCCTCTGTCGCCGCCGCAGTCTATCCCCTCAGCAGTTGCGGTGAAATAGTTCCTGTTTAAGGTCCCGTGACTTTAATTTAGGGACTATTCCACCGCAACTTATTGGAGGATTAGCTAGTCCTTGGGTGTCCAGGACCAGAAGAAGTTGATAAGGGCCACACGTGAGGTGGTGCCGGTCTTTTTGTTGATCGAGGAAATGTGACGATAGAGCGTGGAGCGCGAAAGGAAAAGCGTTGTGGCGATGTCCTGAACGCTCTGGTCCGAAACGACCAAGGCCTCAAGAACATCGCGCTCGCGCTCTGTAAGCTCAAAGGTGGCGACGAAGGCATCGAGGCGTTCATCGGACGTGAGCTCCGCTGCCTCCACGGGCTCGGAGTCGGAGCATGTGGGCGCAAGATCCCCACCAAGATCATCAGTGGCAAGCGGCAGGCCGTCCTGCATCACGACATCATCGGCCCGTTGCCCCAACTGCCCCAGCAGCGTAATCGCAATACCCACAAACATCACGAGCGCCGCGCCGACTGCCACCAGCACGTTTTGACTCGAGATGATCGCCACCGCCGGCGCCGTCACGAGCATCGAGCACACGTTGTTGACGACGCGACCCATGCACGGCCAAAAATATGACCAGCGAGCATAGAGTGAGATGGCGGCGAATTTTGTGGTAAAGAACACCACAAAGAAGCCCGAGCCCAGATAAAAGATGATCGTGGCAGCAAGCTCGTTGCCGCCATTGCCATCGATGATGAGCACAAAGAACGAAAGCGTGGACAGCATGGCGACACATGTCATGCCGATATTCATATACGAGCGGTCGTGCAGGTCAAATAGTGCGCCGGCGGCCAACGACTCACGACAAGCAGCAGGCGCGGCCAGTCACCCAAATCAACGGCTCCGGTAGCATACAGGGTTGTGAGGCCCGCGTTGAGAGCGGCGAATACGCCGGAAAGATACGCTGTCGCCACGGTCAGGCGAACTACGGTGCGGCGAAATGCCGCCTTTGCCTCGGGATCGTCATGCCATTTGGCGCCATATTCCAGAGCATCTACCGAAAGCCCGGCAGCACTGGGTTCGAAGTTGGGATCGGACTCGTCGCGCAGCTTGGCGCGTCGGGCACCGTGGAGCAACGCTACCTGCGCGATCGCACAGATGACCAGAACAGCCTGCTGAGGAATACCAACAGGCATCGCCATGTGGTTGAACACCTGTACCAGAACGCCCATGCCATAGGAAAGTGCTGCGGCGCGCGCCAAGCAGGGCGTCCGCGCAAAGCGTCGCGCAAAGTTTGCGTGGGCAGTCGATCCGCAGTAGCCCAGGGCGCAGCACGCCACCAGGCCGCCGGCAATTACCACCTCAAACCGCACTGCCATAATCATCAGCAGCAACGCCGATACCAAAAGCACGCCTGTAATATCGCTCGTCGCATCGATCGTCTGGGGACGGCGATAGTACAGAAATGGGCGCACGAAAAAGCCAATCACGCTCGCGCCGACAACGATGCTCTCGTAGATGACGACCTCACTCGATGGCACGAACTCGGCTATGCGCACATCAAAAAGATACTCGCACGCCAAAAACGTGAAGAAGAACAGCGCCAGGCATATAATCTCCCGAATGCCCCGACGCAGATATGCGGTTGTGTCTCCCATGCCCCTCACGGTTAACCCCCGGCCGCTTAATTGGTCTGGAATCTATTTTAATAAAGAATCAATCTCAATATCAAAACCAAGCTCGAAATGCTGCTAATTCGACCCCAGTCGTCCACATCACGCCGAGATTTTGAGCCGCATGGCCCAGAAGGGGCACGCGCGACCTCTAGCTCGGCAAGGAGTGTTTTCAACTGCGCTCATTTAAGTACGTCCCCAATGAGTAAAACCACCCCCATTTCCCGTGCTAAGGAAATAGGGGCGGTTCACGCCGGCCTTTATCTTTTTCGACAGCCTTGTTTGGCTCGCGCTACACCAGGCGCATGGCCTCCTGGACAGTACCGTAAAGGTTGGCGTCGTTGCCGAGCTCGGCCACCTTTATCTGCGGCACAGGAATGCCAGCAAGGGTCCCTTCGTAACTCGCGAGGGCCAGCGGCATCTGCGCACGCAGGGCATCGACGAGCTCGGGATGGCACGAGATGCCGCCTGCGATCACAAAGACCTCGGGGTCGAGCACGGCCTGCAGGTTGATGAGCTGTCCGTCAAATGCGCGAGCGTAGCGGTCGAGCGCGCGCTGCGCCGCTATGTCGCCATCCGCGATCCACTCAAAGACGCGGCGGCCGTCCACCGGAGAATCCGCAGGCAGGCCCTTCTCGGCAACGGCGGCATCGCGGAGCGCGCGCCAACCGCCCGAGCCCGCAAAGGAGTTTTCCATGCTCGCGGCAGTCGTGACATCGTTGCGCAAGAAGCTGAACTCGCCTGCAAAGCAGTGCGCGCCGCGCAGGACCTTGCCGTCGATGACGATACCGCCGCCGATGCCCGTGCCAATAGCGAGTACCACGCCAAAACGCGTCCCGCGCAGGGCGCCAGCCGCATACTCACCGAGTGCACAGCACTTACCGTCGTTATTGACGGCAACCGGCACCCCCAGCGCCTCGCGCATGAGCTTTCCCAGTGGGCAGCCGTCCATAAACGTGAGCGCACCGCCGCGATGGATCGTTCCCGTGACATCTCCCTCGTAAATACCGCCGGGTGCGCTCACGCCTACGGCGTTCACGCGCTCGCGGTACGGCTCGACGAGCCCGATCAACGCCGAAACGGTCTCCTCAGCCGTGGTAAAGCCCGTCGGCAGGCTCCCGCGCTCGCGGATGGAAAAATCCTCGCCCAGCACAGCCCATTTAACGGCCGTACCGCCCACATCGATTCCAAAGAACTCCTGCATATTCGCCCCTCACGTGCCATAGCCCCGAACGCGCATCGCCGCGACCACCACAGGGGCTGCCCTTATGATGGTCGTGCAGCAAATCGCGCCCGGAGCCGATTATCTCTATTATTACGCCTCTACTTTAGTCAGACGAAGCAACATATACTGCTTACTAGGGAGGTCGATGCGGAACTTGCCCTCAAAGGTTCCGGGAAGCTCTTCCTCCGTCATGTCCCATGTGTCCACGACATTCACCTTGTAACGAGCGCCCGCCTCGCCCTCAAACTCACGATACGCCGGACGGTTGAACCCAAAGTACATAAGGACATCGGCAGTCCCGTGGCCATGATCGTTGGACATACAGGTGACATCCCAGGTAAACGTACCGTCAAGGATGCCGACCTCATCGGGCACCCAGTCAAAATCGGCCGGCAGCGCCTCCATGTAGCGACGGCAAAAGCCAATGCGATCGGGCGAATCGCCGTAGAGCTTGCCGCCGTGCGCCCACCACAGCTTGGGTCCGCGGTCGACGTAGGTCTCACCGTGGGTCACATAACCGCCACGCAAACTGCCCTCCCAAAAACGACGTACGAGTTCCTGAGCGGTCAGGTTACCCCAGCCCCAGTTGATGTTGCCCTCATAGCCGACCTCGTCGATCAAAACCGGCTTGCTATACTGCGCGCGCAGCATGGTGACGTCCTCGGCTGTGTTCTTGAGGTCGCACCTCTGGTAGCTCACGTGCGTAATCCACGGATGACTGTGGTCAAAGATCTCACGGCAATTGTGGATACTGCGCAGATGACCATACGGGTCGTTCGCCATGATGATACGGGCATAGCGGTCCCAGTCCTCGGCCGGCTTCCACGGCATAAGGTCCCACTCATTGGCAAGGCTCCACCAAATGTTCTTGTATGCCGAGAAGCGACGAGCGACATACGTCAGGTAGAAAATATCCTCCTCGCGCGTCATACGAGAGAAGCCCCAGTCCTCAGGCTTGTCATACGGATGCAAAACGATGAGATCCGCCTGGATGCCCAGCTCGTCAAGCTGCTCGATGCGGTGCTCGAGGTTTTCCCAAAACGGCTCATAGAAGCGAAAATGGTCGAAATCGCCCTTCTCGCCTTCATAGGCATACATCGCTGGGTCCTCAACGTTATAGTCGTAGAACTTGGGGAAGACGCACATGCGGATCTTGTTAAAAGGTGCCTCTGCGAGCGTCTCGAGCGTCTGCTCCTGCAGCTGAACATCCTGGTTGGTCCAGGCATAGCATGTGGTGCCAAAGGGCAGGTAGCGCGTTCCATCCTCGTAGGCAAAGTTGAAATCCTCGTCAGTAATGAACGGAGCTCCGTGGGCGAGCACATCCTTTGCCAGCAGCACGCGACCATGATTGGCGCCCGTGGCGGGCACGGCCTCAAAAGAGCCGGCGGCACCATCGAGCTCGGGGTCATTGGAGCTCACCGTGTAGTTCCAGACACCGGCACTCTCGGGCATAAAGTTGATTCCGTAGCAGCCATTGCCCTTGTAGAAGCCATGGACCTCAAAGCTGTCCTGGCCATCCGCGCGGTCAAATCGCGCCGACAGCTCGACTTCGACATAGGGATTGCCGGCCGCAGTGCCCGCGAGCTCGAGCTTAAACACCTTGTACTGCTCGACGATAGTCATGATAACGCCTCCAAGTTAAGCGATTGAATAGTCGGAGTCCGTCGGGCAACACGAACGCAGCCCGACGGAATGAAAGAGAGTGGCAAATTACTTGGCGCTCTTGATGAGCATGATGGACACATAGCCCACGGCGATGAGCACGATGGAGATTGGGAACGCCATGAAATAGGAGCCAGTGGCGACAACGATTGCCGAGGTCACGATGGGACCAAGGATCTGACCGATGGTGTTGGCGATATTGAGGATGCCCAGGTCCTTGCCGGCGTTCTCCTTATCGGGCAGAACATCGACATTGAGCGCCTGGTCCACGGAAGAGTAGATACCGTAGACAAGTCCGGCGAGCAGAGCAAATCCGTACATGCCGATAACGGACTTAAGTAGCCAGGGCAGGGCGATACCGATACACATCATAATCGTTGCGACGAGGATGATAGGCTTGCGGCGGCCGATCTTGTCGGAGATGGCGCCCGAGGTAAGCGAGGCGACAAGCGACACGACCATGATCACGACGGACATACTCGAAAGAACTGCGCCGGCTTCTGCCACGGGAAGACCGATGTACTTCTCGAGGATATAGAGCTGATAGCCGTTGATGCAGAAGTAACCGAAGATGAGGAGCAGACGGCCAAAGAGCGCCAGATAAAAGTCGCGGCAGTTCTTGGTGGGCGGAACGAACATGAGCAGCAGCGACTTGAGATTGAGCTTCTCAGACTGCTCGCCCTCGTCAAGAGCGGCAGACTTCTCGCGCGGCCAAATGATGACGGCGAGGATGCCGGTCAGCAACCAAGAGACCGTGCCGATGATAAAGCCAGGAACTGGGTTGGAGAGGAACTGCGTACCGATGATGGTGCCAATCGACTGGCCGGCCGTTGCGCCGCCGCCATAGAATGCGGAGAGCGTGCCGCGCTTGTTAAGCGGGATGCGGTCGGAAAGCACGGCAACAGCAGGGGCAAGCATGCAGTTGAGGCCAATCTGCAGCACGCACCAGGAGGCGACGATCATGGGAAGTGTGGTCGCGACCGAAGTGCTCCAGAAAGCACAGCCGCAGATAAAACCGCCGAGAACGATAAACGGCGTGCGCTTGCCAAAGCGGCTGTGGCAGTGGTCGGAAAGCGCGCCGAAAACGAGATTTGAGAACAGGGCGAAGATCGAACCGACCGAGTTCATCGCCGCGAGAATTGCCTCGGGCTGGCCAATATTAAGGCCGTTAAAACGCTCGGGGAACAAGACGTTGGAGCCGATTGTTCCCGACATCATCCACATGATTCCGAAGATGATAAAGCCGATCATAAAGCGCCATGTCTCGGTTTTGGTCATGGGCTTTCCGGTATCGGGGGCGATGGCGTTCTCGTCAATCGCCGCGGCGGTTTGATTTGCCATGGAATAGATCCTCTCTGTGATGGAATGCGCGAGGGCGCTCGTGCACCAAGGGTCAAGGGGTCAAACCCGCTGGATGCGGCGGCCGTGGAATGGGGTACGGCTGCTCGCGAGCGTCTGTTGAGTTGTTACTTACTAACTAGTAAGTAACTCCACGACCTGTATAGTACGCTTACTAAGTACTTAGTAACCTATAAGAGCGGTAAACGGTTGTTTTGAACCGCTGAACGGCTGAGGTAAGCTATGGGGGTATACAAAAGGCATTTGGCGGCAATACTCGAGCCGCCCTAAATAAGGCAGCGCGATTTATATGGACACTCAGAAAACTCCCACACCCGCGGCAAAGAAACGCAGCGCTGCGGCGCAGGAACGCCTTGACCAGATTGTTTCGGCGGCCGTGCGGCTTATCAACGCGCGCGGCTTTAACGGCATGTCGCTCCAGGCGGTAGCCGACGAGGTGGGCATCACCCAGGCGGGCGTGCTGCACTACGTGGGCAGCAAGCACGGGCTTTTGGTCGAGGTGATCCGTCGCTATTACGATCGCAGCTCAACCTTAGACGACTATCTCTCCCTCTTTCATCCTGGCGGGGCATTTGAGGGCCAGAGCCCCAAGATTCCCGAATACTGCCGTCTGCTCGTGGCGGAGAACAACAGTCAGCCCGAGCTCGTCATGCTCTTCCAGATGCTCAATACCGAGGCCATGAGCACGGAGAGCCCCCTGCACGAGTATTTCAACGACCGCTCGCGCGGAGTTATCGAGCCCGAGCCCGATGTTAACTGGAGCGTTCCCGAGGGAATCGACGCCACCGAAGCCATCTCGTGCGCGCTGGCGGCGATGTACGGATTGGAAGGCCGTTGGGTGGCGCGACCCGACGAGATCGACTATCCCGCCGAGTGGTCTAAGTTCGAGGACATCCTCTTTCCCCTTCCCCTCTGGGAGGGCTACCGTTAAGAGCGGCGGTATGCAATCGCCATTACCAACCGCAACGGCTGTGTCGATACAAAAAGGCCCGGGCTACCACCCGGGCCTTTTCTCTTGCGTTATTCCGTTTTCCTTAACGCGCCGGCGAGACCACGAGCAGCGCGTCGTGCTCAAAGGGATGCTGGGCCACGCGCACGGTGCCGTCACCGTTGTCGCGGACGGGCAGCTTGGCGATGCGCTTGTCCTCCATGTCGAGGACCGTCGCCGTCCAGTCGCGCGCACCGTCGAGCTTAAACTTGAGCGCCGTGGTACGCGGCAGGTACGTGACGACGCGATCGCCAACGCGCGCCACACGAATGGCCTCGCGCGCGTCATCGAGCAGCTCCTGCGCCGGAACCACGGCAAGTGCGTCATCGCCAGCCGTAGCGCCCAGGCCGGCAAGCACATGCTCGATCGCGCCAAAGTCCCAAACGCCCGCAAACTGCAGGCACTCCTGCCAGCGGAACGGCATATCGAAGCCCTCGCCCAGCACCGAGCCCTGGCTCTTGCTGGTCTGCCAGTTCCAAACGCCGTGCGCGCCATAGGTCACACCTGCACTGGCGCCGGCGAGGATCGACGACCACACGCTCGCGCGGCAGTCCTGCGCGGTGAACCGCCAGTACACGTTGCGCGAGGCGCCCATCTGCTCGTAACAGGGCTCGGAGTTGACCATCGGCTTTTTGGGATAGTTGGCGATAAAGTCCTGCGGCAGGCGCCAGGCCTCGGGCTGGCCCTCGTAGTTGTGGCCGGGCTGGAACATGTAGAAGTCCAGGCGGTCCAGGTACTGCAACGGAATGGTGCGGTTGCCGCGGTTGATATGCATGGTGCGCAACGCTTCGGGCGCGCGCTTGACAACTTCGTCGAGGGCATCCTCGTAATAGGCGATCGCCTCGTCGCTGGTAAAGTCGGTATCGCCCGTCACCACATAGACGGGGTCGAACTCGCCCAGGTTCTCGACGACGCGGGCAACGTGGGCACGGACCTCCTCGCGCGGCATAACCTCGGCACCGCAACGCTCAGCAATCTTGGCGCCCCAGGTACCGGGCACGTAGTTGCACCACATAAGCACGAGTGCCGGACGAATGCCGTGCTCGACGGCAGCGCGGCACATGGCAGCAGCACGGTCCCAGTACGCCTGGTTGGGACGGGACCAATCAAAATGCACGCCGTCCTCGCTGGCATAGGGCCAAATGCCCAGATCGGGACAGCAGCGGTCCCACTGCGGCAGCGTGTTGATCTGCAGCACGTTCATGCCCTGCTCGGCGCGACGGGTCAGATAGTAGTCCCAATCGGCCTCGGTAATGCTCGTAAACGCGCTCCAGCACGTATCGGCAAACCAAAAGAACGGTTTGCCCTCGCACAAAAAGCCGTCCTGACGACCGTTAACGGTCAGCTTTCCCAAACTCATCTGCATGCCCTTTCGTTTGATAAAGGAGTTGCGAACCGGCAGATTCTTTCGCGGTAACCCCGCGCGAAAGCCCCTGGCGCTTAGCAAGCCCCGGCGAGTAGGCGCCGCGCGCCCCCAATCAGTCTACCTTGTAAGAAGGGCCCCGCCGGGCTTGCGCCTGACGGGGCCCTGTCGTGTAGGTAAGGTCGTATGCGTCCGAATGGTTTGGCCTTAGGCCTCCATCTCGGCGAGCTCCTCCTTGGAGAAGCCAGTGGCAAAGACGACGGCAGCGGCGATGACAAAGGAGATTGCCATACCGACGATAGCCCAGACGGTGTTCATCTGGCCACCCTGCAGGTAGTTGGTGAAGACCAGGAAGTTGGAGGCACCGCCGGCCAGGTAGTAGGTAACACCCATGAGGCCGGAGAACACAGCGCCGATAGCACCGCCGATAAACATACTGAGCATGGTGCGACGGAAGCGCATGAGGATACCGAAGAGTGCGGGCTCGGTGACGCCGCCGGCGATGGCGGAGATGACGTAACCCAGAGCAAGACCCTTCTCGTCGGGGTTCCTCATCTTGAGGAAGGCACCGAAGGCGCAGCCCCAGACAGCGGCCATAGCGCAGTTGGTGGAAACGAAGACGAAGGGATCGTAGCCGGCAGCGATGATCTGAACCTGAGCGAGCAGGATGACGGGCATGTGCATGCCGCAGACCACGAAGAGCTGCCAGAAGGCGCCGAGGATGGCCATGACGATCAGGATACCGATACCGCCAAGGTCAGCAAGACCAAAGAGGGCGTTGGCGATGAGGCTGCCGATCTCGTTGCCGATCGGGGCAAGGACGATGAAGGCGATGGGGATGGTGACGATCATGGTGCAGAACGGCGTGAAGACCGTGGACAGCACGTCGGGCATGACCTTCTTAAAGAACTTCTCGACAAAGTACAGGACCGGCACCGAGAGGATGATCGGCAGGACGGACTGCTGGTAGTTGGCAGCGGCGATCTGGATGCCGTAGACGGAGATGATTCCGCCACCCTCCTGAGTCGCGACACTCACGACGGACGGGGCCATGAGAGCACCGCCGAGGAGCATGCCCAGAACCGGAGAGGCGCCGAGCTTCTTAGCAGCGGCATAGCCCAGGTAAATGGGGATAAAGGTAAACGTGGCCTCGTACAGGGTGGTGTAGAGGAACGTGTAGGTCGGATCGGTATCGGAGAGAACGCCGAGCATAGTGGGACCGAGGACCGCGGCGATGGTGCGGAACAGACCGCCGGCCATGAGCAGCGGGATCAGCTGGGTCATGGAGCCCGACAGATAGTCGAGGATGATGTTGGGCAGGTTCTTGAGCTCGAACTTCTCCTTAGGAGCGTCGAGGTTCTCGTCGACCGCGGCACCCTGCTTGACGCCGGACATGGCGACGAACTCGGCGAGCACCTTGGGCACGTTCTGGCCGATGATGACCTGGAGCTGGCTGCCGGCGAACTGGCAACCCAGAACACCCTTGACCTTCTTGATCTTCTCCACGTCGGCCTTGCTGTTATCGTTGAGCGTCAGACGCAAGCGCGTCATGCAGTTGGTGGCGACGGCAACATTCTCCGCACCGCCCACGAGCTCGAGGACATCGGTGGCAATCTGCTTGTTATCTACTGCCATGGGACCCCTCCCCATATCATCGTGTGCCTACCCGTTTGGACGTAGGCACGCCTTTGACCCGGCGACTATAACCCCTTACGGCTGCCGAGCCCTTGGATACGCTGTCGTAAACAATCTGTTTACTGAACGTTTACAGCACTTAGTTTACACACAGCGTTGAATTTGTGGCAGTTTTGCCGTTTGCAGTCCGGTGAACGGTAGGAAATCGGGGGTGAGCGTATCTGAACGGCGGTAAATCGTCTCTTTGCCTATGTATTGATATATGGCTATTTACGTGGGATTTTACTTTGAGCGGCCTCTCAATAGCCTGTTAGCTCATCAATAAAACCCCAGATAGAAACTACTAAACATATGTTTAGTAGTTCACTGCGTGTTCGATTATGCCGTTTACCGAGTTCATCTGCTTGTTCCACAACTCTGCATTAAACTAAACATGTTTAGATTGTATTGCCGCGATTGTTTAGCACGCGCGGCGCAAGGGAGGCAGCTCATGGAACTCAGATCGTGTACCTACGCAACCGTCACCACCTTGGGCGACTTTGGCCCCTGGATCAGCAAGGTCGTTCTCGACCTGCCCTGCACCGTGCGCGCCAACGATGTCGATGCGAACACTTTCCATATATATGTAGAGCGTCACGAGCGCACGGGCGAGATCCTGATGCGCAAGGAGCACGGCGCCGACCATGCCGCGCCCTCCGTGGGTTACATCGACGTTCTCGCCGCGTATCCGTGTGACGAGAACGGCCGCAAGCTCGCCGTGGGCACCCATGTGGCACTCGAGGTCGCCGAGCAGCGCCTGACCAAAAAGATCGAAGGCGGCGTCATGGGCTCGCGCATGCTCGATGACCAGCTGCACATCACGCAGCTCGCGGCTCTTCCCGGCAACGACGGCGACGACCCCACCTGCGGCCTGGTCTTCGATACCTGTCGCGGCGACATCTGCCCCGCACTCAAGGGCTGGAGCAATGCCGTACAAAAGACCGCCATTGATGGCATCGCGCTCGAGTACGGCTTCTTTGAGCCCAGCTTTAAGGCAGAGGCCTCGGCCTGCTTCAATCCCTTCGCGCCCGAGGCCACGGTCGTGCCCCAAAAGGCCCCGCTCGTGGTGTACCTACACGGCGCCGGCGAAGGCAAGGGCGCCACACAGGGCGAAGGCGCCACGCGCGCCTATACCGGCAACCGCGTGACAGCCATTAGCCAGGCGCAAATCCAGCGCTACTTTGGCGGCTTTGCCTGGGTACTTGTGCCGCAGTCGCCGACGTTTTGGATGGACAACGGCGTCGAGCAGCTCGGCCGCTCCAACCAGAGCATCTACTCCCCCGTACTCAAGGCGCTCATTGACGAGTTTGTCGCCGAGCATGCCGGGCGTATCGACACCGACCGCATCGTGGTCGCCGGCCTTTCCAACGGCGGCTTTATGACCCTGCGCCTGTGCGCCGACTACCCCGATTTCTTTGCCGCGGGCCTTCCCTGCTGTGCCCCGTGGTACAACACCACGGACGAGGACGTAGCCGCGCTCGCCAAGACGCCGCTGTGGTTTACGCACTCCAAGGGCGACGAGCTCGTGTCTCCGCAACAGACCGTGCTGCCGCTCACGGCGCGCCTGCGTGACGCCGGAGCCAACGTGCACCTTACCTACTTTAGTCATGTCGAGGACCTGACCGGTCGCTATCGCGAGGCCGACGGCTCGCCTAAGAAGACGTTCAACCACGGCGTGTGGATCCACCAATTCAACGACCTGTGTTATCAAGACTTCGACGGGGGCAACGTACTCATCGACGGCGAGCCGGTGGGCTGCTGGGAGTGGTCGGCCAGAGTTTCGAGGTAGCCATCCCATCGGGGGGCCCTGACCTTTAGTTTTGTAAACGTCCTCGCGCATGAGCCCCGCTTTTCCTGCTCCTTCGGAGCATCGGATAAGCGGGGCCCGCGCTGCGGAATGTTTACAAAACTAAAGGTCGAGGCCCCCTAAGTTAACGTTGTTCGAAACGCTGGCCGGGCGCTACCGGCAGCACGCCGGGTCGGTGGCGATGGGGGCGTGGGTCCCGTCTTGCCTCACGCGTAACTGGCTGAATTGATTTTGATTGGAGCTGCTCCTATGTCCCAGAATTTGACTCGGGTGATTGTTACCACTGATATGGAAGTCGACGATATGAACTCGCTCGTTCATTTGGCTCTGTATCTCAATGTGCTTGATGTTCAGGCTGTGGTGTATACGGCTTCGCAGTATCACTTTCTTGGGGATGGGGTTCATACGCTGGGCGAGGTGAATTCGCATTGGCGGACTAAAGGACGTCGCTCATATGAGTGGGCTATTGTGCCTCATGAGCCCGATCCGCTGGCTGGGGAGCTTCGTGAGTATCGGCCGTTTCCCGAGCATTGGATTGAGAGTCTCTGGAGTAATGAATATGCCCAAGCTTGGCCGCAGTTGCAGGCGAATGCGGACGCTGCCGGTGAGCCGCCGTTTCCCACGCCTGCCCAGATGATCGAGCGCACCTTTGTGGGAAATGTTGCCTTTGAGGGTGATGTGACTGAGGAAACTGAGGGGTCCCGCGTAATTGCTCAGGCGATTTTGGATGATGATCCGCGTACATTATGGCTGCTCAGCTGGGGCGGCATGAACACCATCGTTCGCGCCCTTATGAGCATTGCCGAGCGTTATCGCGCCATGCCCGAATGGCCCGCCGTGCAGAAGCGGGTCCATCAGAAGGTGCGCGTGATGGGCGTTGCCGATGGCATAGGGCAGGACAACTCATGGCTCGACCATGGACGCGAGCTCTTTCCCGAGCTCATCTTTTGGCGTGTGCCCTATATGTATGGCGGCTATGTCGACGCCAAGATGGCGCAGCCCGATTCGCTGCCACTGTTTAAGGCTCCTTGGCCCGAGCAAAACCTCACGCAGGAAAACGGCCCCCTTATGGCGCGCTATATGCTCTATGGCGATGGCAAGGTCTACGAAAACGAGCCCGAGCGCTTTCAGTTTGGCAAGCATGCCCGTCTGGATTGGGGTCTAGAAGGCATGCCCGCGATGCAGTTTGAGCGCGGCGACTTTATGGCCGAAGGCGACAGCATGACCTACATTCCACTACTGCCGTTTGGCCTGCGCGGTATCGATGACCGCAACTTCGATACACTGCTCGGCCGTATGTTTCTTGATGGGCATCCCGATTCGGACGCGCCCGCCGGTTTTGCCGCCATCGGCACGCCCATAGACGGCAACCCCAATCCCTACCTGCGCGCCTATCAGGAAGACTTTGCCGCCCGCGCGCAATGGTGCGCCCACGATCCGGCAGCTTGCTCGCATCCGGCACATGTTGTCGAGGTCACGGCCGACCGCAGCGCCACAGCCGGCGAGCGCGTCGCCCTTGCGGCGACCATCGTCGACCCCGACGACAAGGGCTTCGATGCACATTGGAATGTCGCCATGAACCCGTCGAGCTATGCAGGCGCGCAGGATCTTTCGCTGTGGCAGGAATGCACGGTGAGCACCACTTTCATCGTGCCCGCCGACGCGCAGACCGGCGACCGCTTCGTGCTCACCCTTACCGTGCAGACGCGCGCCGAACGCCCCTGCAGCCGTTACGCCCAGGCTGCCGTGACCGTGGCATAGCAAGGACGGCGCCCACATTCGGCATGGAGCGTCCCCAACTGCCACTCATTTAAGTGCGTCCCCAATGAGTGAGTACGCCCCCCAATGAGAGCCCCATCGACTAGTCGAAAATGGGCCATGTGTCCCAGTTGTGGAGACTCGTTGAGCCATCTGGGTATCGTGAAAGATCGCGCACTCCCCCATCATCAAAAGTGACACACGCTACCTGTTGATGGGAGGCAACCATGGGCTTCTTTGACAAGATGTTCGAGAAGAAAGAGTGCGCGATTTGCGGTACCGAGCTGGGACTTTTGGGAAAGACCAAGATCAGCGAAGGCTACCTGTGCAAAGAGTGCGCCGGCAAGCTCTCCCCCTACTTCCACGGCTATCGCTCCAGCACCGCGGACGATATCCGCGAGCAACTCGCCTACCGCGAGGCCAACGCCGAGCGCCTGGCCTCGTTCAACCCCACGCGCACGCTCTCTGCCGGGCGCACCAACATCATGCTCGATGAGGACGCGGGCCTGCTAATCATCACTTCGCAGAGCCGCTGGCGCGACGCCAATCCCGACATCATCGAGTTCTCACAGGTACTCGGCTGCGATATGGATATCGACGAGCATCGCACCGAGATCTATCGCGAGACCAAGGACGGCGAGCGTGAGAGCTACAACCCGCCGCGCTACGACCTGGATTACGATTTTAATCTGACCATCCACGTCAACACGCCGTACTTTACCGAGATCAACCTGCGCGTGAACGACTCCACCATCGATCAGCGCGGTTCCATCGAATACCGCGAGGCCAAGCGCCAGGCAACCGAAGTTCGCGACGCGCTGGTACAGCTGCGCCAGGAAACGCGCGACAGCGTCGTGGCCGCCAAGGCCCCCAAGACCGCGGTCACCTGTCCCTTCTGCGGCGCAACCACCATTCCCGATGCCAGTGGGCGCTGCGAATACTGCGGCGGCGCCATCGGCGCATAGCCTCCGGCAGCGAAAGGACCGATCATGGCCTTCGAGAGCGTCAACTATCAGTGCCCCGCGTGTGGCGGCCCCCTTCACTTTGCCAGTGCCGAGCAAAAGCTCGTCTGCGACTACTGCGATTCGCGTTTTGAAGTCGAAGAAGTCGAGGCCCTCTATCGCGAGCGCCAGGACAAGGCAGATGCCAAAGCCGAGGCCGTTGACGCGGCCCCCAAGCCTGCTGTCGACGATGCCGTGCAGGAGCTGGCTCAAAACGCCGGCTACATCTGCTCGTCATGCGGCGCCGAGCTGGTCTCGGACGGCACCGTCGCCGTCACCACCTGCCCGTACTGCGGCAATCCCGCCGTGGCACCTGGCCAGCTCTCGGGCGACTTCTCCCCCGACCTGGTGATCCCGTTCAAGCTCGGGCGCGACGATGTCTTGGCCGCGCTCAAGGAGCACTACAAGGGCAAGATCTTGCTGCCCAAGAGCTTTGTCACCGGCAACCACATCGACGAGGTCCAAGGCGTCTATGTTCCGTTTTGGCTCTACGGTGCCCGCGTGGACGGCGAAGTGTACTTTGACGCAACCAACGAGACCGTGACCGAGGAATCCGACCGCACCGTCACGACCACCGACCACTACGATGCCTACCGTAAGGGCAATATCTCATTTGAACGCGTGCCCGTCGACGGATCGTCCAAGATGCCCGACGGCCACATGGACGCCATCGAACCGTTTGACTACGACGCGCTGCGCCCGTTCTCGGTCGCCTACATGCCCGGCTACATCGCCAACCGCTACGACGAAGACTGCGAAACCTGCAAGGCGCGTGCCGAGCGCCGCATGGAGGAGAGCACGATCTCGGCCCTGCGTGAGACCGTTGTCGACGAGTACGACGATGCCTCGGTCGAGAGCAAGCAGCTCGACTACACCTGGGAAGACAGCGACTACGCACTGTTCCCCGTCTGGATGCTCTCCACCTCGTGGAACGGCAAGAGCTATCTGTTTGCCATGAACGGCCAGACCGGCCGCATGGTCGGCGAGCTCCCCTGCTCCAAGCCCAAGCTCATCATCGCCTCGCTGCTGTTCTTTGCGATCGGATTTATCCTCTCCCAGATTCTCTTTATGGGCGAATACGCCTTCGATCCGGATTACCTCACCTTTGATATCGAGGGCATCCTCATCAACATCGTGGCGCCGCTGATCATCGTGATTATCGGAGACGTGTTGCTGGTAAGCCAGCTCAAGACAGCCAACGAGGCGACCCACGCCGACGAGTACTGCGGAGAGCTCGACCTGGTCGAGAAGCACGACACCTTCAGCCACACCGAGACCTCGGTCGTCATGAAGGACAACAAGGACGATTAACCATTCTGACCAATACCACCCCGACTTTAACGAGAAAGGAAGTTCACCATGGGACTCTTGAAAGCTGGATTGGGAGCTGCCGGCGGCGTCATGGCCGACCAGTGGAAGGAATTTATCTATTGCGAATCGATGCCCGCTGACGTCTTGGCCTGCAAGGGCAGCAAGCGCACCGGCGGCCGCAGCTCCAACACGCGCGGCGAGGACAACGTCATCTCCAACGGCTCCGTCATCGCCGTCAACGACGGCCAGGGCATGCTCGTGGTGCAAAACGGCAAGATCATCGAGGTCGCGCTGGAGCCCGGCGAGTTCGTCTTCGACACCGGCAGCGAGCCGAGCGTCTTTAGCGGCAACCTGGGCGACTCCATCAAGGAGACCTTCGCCAATATCGGCAGCCGCTTTACCTTTGGTGGCGACGCGGGCAAGGACCAGCGCGTCTACTTCATCAACACCAAGGAGATCATCGGCAACAAGTACGGCACCGCCTCGCCCGTGCCCTTCCGCGTGGTCGACAACAACATCGGCCTGGACGTCGACATCTCCGTGCGCTGCAACGGCGAGTATTCGTACCGCATCACCAACCCGCTGCTGTTCTACACAAATGTGTGCGGCAACGTGACCGATAGCTATACGCGCGACAAGATCGACAGCCAGCTTAAGTCCGAGCTGCTCACCGCCCTACAGCCCGCCTTTGCCAAGATCTCGGAGATGGGCATCCGCTACAGCGCCATCCCCGGGCACACCACCGAGCTCGCCCGCGCGCTCAACGAGGTCCTCTCCGCCGACTGGCGTGACCTGCGTGGCGTCGAGATCGTGAGCTTTGGCGTCAACTCCATCGCCGCCTCGCAAGAAGACGAGCAGATGATCAAGGACCTGCAGAAGGCCGCGGTCATGCGCGATCCCACCATGGCGGCCGCCAACATCGCCAGTGCCCAGAGCGACGCGATGCGCGCGGCAGCGGCCAACCCCAACGGCGCGATGGCCGGCTTTATGGGCATGGGCATGGCAGGCGGCATGGGTGGCATGAACGCCAGCCAGCTGTTCGCCGCCGGCCAGGCACAGCAGCAGGCCGCCCCGCAACCGGCACCTGCCCCCGCCCCCGCACCAGCTCCCGCCGCCGCTCCCGCGGCCGGCACGTGGACCTGTAGTTGCGGCGCCACCAACACCGGCAAGTTCTGCCCGGAGTGCGGCAGCCCCGCACCCGCCCCGGCACCGGCCAAGTGGTTCTGTCCCAACTGCGGTAGCGAAAACGGCGGCAAGTTCTGCAGCAACTGCGGAACGTCCAGGCCCTAGCCCCTCTATCTGGTAATTGGCGGGGGATCCGCCGCCCCCGCTCCTGCTTCTATGGGTTTCGTTCGATTAAGGAGGACACCATGAAGACAACGTTCAAAAAGTCCGTACTCGCATTCCTGACATGCGTCTTGGCGCTCGCCTTTGCCCTGACGGGCTGCAGCGGCGGCGGCAAAGACCCCAAGGCCAACTTCGTTGGCAGCTGGGAGCTCTCGGGAGGAACCCTGGAGGGCGAAGAGCTGACCGATGAGTACATGAAGATGCTCGAGGATTGGGGTGTCCACTGCGTCCTGGTTCTCGATGAGGACGGCACGGGCGCTCTCGACTTGTTCCTTGAGGTTGTCGACCTTAAATGGGAGGCAAAGGACGCCACCACCGTAACGATCACCGCCGAAGACGAGTCGCACGACATGAAGCTCAAGGATGGCAAACTCATTCTCGAAGAGGATGACGGCAATCTTGTCTTTACCAAGTCCGACAAGGATCTGTCCGGCACGGTGAAGAAGGATCGCGAGGCTGCCGAAAAGGAAGAGGAGATCGATGAGGCCGTCGAAGACGACGACGTCCAGAGCGTCGAAATCTCCCCCGCCGTCACCGTCGCCGATGACGACCTGTGCACCATCACCATCACCGAGAAGTTCAAGGACGACTGGGGCGACATCGGCTTTGTCGTCAACATCGCCAACAAGAGCGACAAGGACCTGACCTTCTACGCTCCCAGCGGTAAGACCAACGTCAACGGCACCATGAAGGAACCCTGGTTCTCGGCTCACCTGATGCCCGGCACCAACGCCACCGAGGAATTCACGTTCTCGAACGGCGCGCTCGATAGCCTCGACGACCTGGTCAACACGACCATCGGTATCGACGCCTACCTGACCGATTCCTACGAGGACGTCGCCTCCTACAGCGCAACCATCGCGTAACGGCATGTAACATCAGCCGCGGATTGGCGGACACATCCGCGCACACCAGACGGGGCCGCAGGAGTTAATCCTGCGGCCCCGTCGCTTTTATGCCGATGCGTACCGAGCGTTAGCGCTCCATGTTGGGAACAATGCTGCCCTCCGTTACCGCGTGCACGGCCAGGCGCATGATGTTGTCGTAGCCGGTCTTGTTGAGAATCTCCGAGATACGGCGCTTGATCGTGCCCTCGCTCATAAACAACTCGGCCGCAATCTCGCGACGGCTCTTGCCTTCGCAGGCAAGGCGCAAAATCGATAGCTCAACGTCGTCGAGCGCCGCCGTGCCCGAAAAGATGCTTTCGGGCGGCTTGGGAAACGTGCAGTAACCCGCCAGCGTGGAGCGCATCACGGCAAAGAGCTCATCGATGCCGACGTTCTTGTACACAAAGCTGTCGACGCCTGCCTCGCGCGCCTGATCCACAAACGTAATCTCGGGCATGCCCGTCATGATAATGACGCGGCACTCGGGCAGCTGCTCCTTGATGCGCGCCGCCGCCACGATGCCGTTGGAATCGTACTCAGTGCACACATCCATCAGTATCATGTCCGGGCGCTCCTTGAGCGCAACGTTCAAGGCATCTGAGGCATCGGCGATGGCGGCAACAACGGTCATGTCGGGCTGGTCGCCAACGGAGCGCGCGAGGCTCTCGCGCAAGATGGCTTGGTCTTCGACGATAAGGATACGAATCATGAGCTTCTCCTTTGGACCGTTGCGTTGGAGTTCAGCGGAATGGATACCGTAAGCGTAAAGGGCGGGGCGGCATGGACCTCCAGGCTGCCGCCCAGATTTTGCGCGACATGCCTCATACCTGGAAAACCCGTTCCCTCGCGATACGATACGGGGGCAGGCGCGCCGTCGTTTGAGACCGTCATGTGTGCAATGGCGCCGCCATCCGACCCCTCCCGCCACAGGCGCACCTGGACTTGGTGGGCCTGCGCATGCTTGGTGGCATTGGTCGATGCCTCGCGGATAATCTGCAAAAAGGCGGCAGCGACGTGAGCATCGTCCGGAAGCGATCCATCTACATCGATCTGAACGCTCACCAGGCCAAAGGCATGAACGATATCGCCCAGTTGCTCCGCAGGCTCGCTAGCGCCACCGCTACGCAGGTCGGCGGCAATCGAGCGCAGCAGCGGGTCAATCTGCTCGAGCGACTCGTCATCCAGACGCCCCTCTTCCAGATATCGATGAAGGATGGACAGGCGCTGGCCGATCACATCGTGCACGCGGGCACGCATGCGCAGGTAGGCCGCATTGTCGGCAACCTTTTTGACTTCTTCGATCTGGGCCTGGAGCTCTTGACCCGCAAGCTCAAGCAGGTGATTGGCCTGCGCCAGACGGTCGTGGGCATGCGCGTACTCCGTCACGTCCAAGCCGATAATGCGCTCAAAGGGACGGCCCGAAACCATAACCTCATCACATGCGAACAGACGAATCTCGGAGGAGGAAACCTCGACCACCGCACGCGACTCCCCAAAGCGGTCCAGGTCGATTCGAACGCGATTTTTGCTGCTCTCGGGCATCTGCGCACTGAGTTTTCGAAGGCCGTTCCACGTATCGCTCATGTCGTGCAGGTCGGTGGGCATGTGAAGCTCCACGAGGTTCCTGCGCATGCAGCGGTTCATGAGCAACGGGCGGCCTTTCGAATCCAGATACAGAATGCCGACGGGGATCACGTTAATGGTCTCGATTGTCGAAAACGCCGTGATGTCCTCCTGGCGGTTGCGCACGTCCATCAAAAGCGCCGCGATGGAGCGGAACAGGAAGAACGCGCCCTCCGCGATAAGGACTGCAGGCCATGTCGAGCCCATGACGCAAACAACCGGCGGCGTCACGGCGGCAACAAGCAGCAGCTCAGCCATCATAACGGGACGGCGATAATGCACCATAAGGACTACGCCATAGGTGGCAATCGCGGCGTTGAGCCATAGCAGCGCGCCCGCCGCCTCGGCGACGACATAGAGCGGCGCCACCAGATGCGACCCGCTCGACGCGAACAAGATGACGGCCGAGATAATCAAGTGCAGCACAAGGCTCGACTCATAGACGCAAATCACTTTGCAGTTGTAAGACGAACGACGCGATGCGATGAGCGGAACATGGATGGTCTGCAGGCATGCCACCAAGGCAAAGAGCACATCGAGCGCAACGATCTGGGGAAGGATAAGCGGCATCTGCATCATCACTCACCCGCCCGCGGCATCAGCACGATCATACGCAGCTGACCGGCCTCGCCCTCAAGACGATACGCCACGTTACGCCCCTGCAGTGCAACCTCGAGCTCGTGCGCGGCGGGCGTCTGCGACAAGTCTTCCTCGTCGTTGGAAAAGAGTGTGGCACGCAGCTCCACGCTGCACGAATCGTGTTCGCTCAGATGGTACATGAGTGCCGGATGATCGGTGGTGTAGGCGAAAAACGCAAAGTCATACACGCAGTCGTACAGCGCGCTTACCGTACTGGCATGCATCGGACGCTGTATGGCGATGATCGAAGCGCAGTCGACATCGATGGTGCGCAAGTCACTTGCCAGCTCGTTGGCAATGAGTTGGATGCGATCGCGGTCAAATCCGCTTTCCCCATGCTGCGCCAACGCGAGCGAGCCCTTGCGTTTGCAATAGGCGACGAGCATCTTGGCACATTGCAGCATGCGATAGCGCTCATGCGAGGATGCCTCATCGGTTAACGGCGGCAGCGAGCCCAGCAGCCCATACATCTCATCGAGCGCGCGGGCAAGCGCCTGGTCGACATCTTTGACCAGCAAGGCCTCGGCCTCCTGGTCGGCAAGATGCGTCTTAAGATCGTAGTCGGCCGTAAGTAGCTCGTTTTGGCGCTGCAATTCCATGCGCCGGTACGCCAGCTCGCGATTGAGCTCGTTGAGCTCCGATACGTCTTGGGCGAGCAATGCCGATCCGCCTAGCAGTGGGAAGGCGCGGTACATCACATCGGGATCGGACGCCACGGTAAAGGCGTGGGCATGCCCGTGCTCCTGAGCGCGCAGCTCTTCGCGCACACCCGCCGGAATCGGCTTTGATACCGGCGTGGCATAGACTTCCTGCAGGTCGCGCGTTATAACTTTAAGATCGAGCGGCAGGGTGTCGAAAATGTTGGCAATGCCGTGGTACGACGGAATGACGCCGCAATCGAGGCAAATCTCGAGCGTCACCACGCACAGCACGCAATAGACGAGCGAAAAGTTGAGCTTCCATGCCCAAGGCACGCGCAGGGCGTACGAAATGGCAAAGAACGCACCGCCCAGCAGCACGAGTGCCGCCGTGCCCGAAAAACGTTGGATACGGAAGGACGATGACCGACCCACCAAAATGAAAAAGGCGACAAAGTTAAAGGCCGTCCATATCAGAACGGCAAAATAGCCCCAGCCGTACGTGTAATCGTTGCTCCAGGTGTCGCTCGTACGGTCAAAGCGGAAGACCTGCTGGTGAAAATCGTTGGTGAGCACAAATCCGATAAGCAGGATGGCCACAATCCACAGCGCAGCGCAGTAGCGGCGACCCAGGCGGTGTTGCTCCAGGCCCGCAAGGCGCAGACCACACAACTGGTAGAGCAGTGGAATGAGCGTCATGGGCACGTAGTACAGGTACCACAGCACGGTGGCATAGAACGGCGTGAACGACTTGTACTTGAGAATGACTTCGATCATCCACAGGGCGCAGATGGTGGCGATGGCAACAAGGCGGCGGCGCAACACATAGTCCAAACAGCGCAGATAGACCAGCACACCCCAGATTGAGAACGCGACGGCAGCGACAAGCAGCGGAATCGAGCTCGAATGGATAAGCCCGTCCACGACCTCTTTGGACACCTCGCTATAGATGGGCACGGTGTTGGAGAGCTTGGGATCGGAAGCGAATAACGCCGGCAAGACCGCCAAAAACAGAAGAAATAGTGCGGTTATGACGCCGGCAATGACGAAGGCGCGACGACGGTACACCAGGTGCGTTATGCCAACGAGGAATCGCGGCATGGCGAAGAGCCTGCCGCCCCTGGGATCCGCTACCGGCGCGGATCGGGCGGCCGCATGGCCGATATGTCGCTCGCGGGTACCCATAGTGCTTTTAGTGTACCGACAGGCGGGCTCAAAAAACGGGCCGCATGTCCCAAAATCCGTAGACGGCAAAGCGCCCGACGAGCACAAACTGCTCGCCGGGCGCTTTGGTTAGGAAGCTATGCAGTTGGGGGGGCTCGGTGCCCTTAGGACAGGTCCTCGCCATTCGAAGCAATGACGCGCTTGTACCAGTCGAAGCTCTTCTTCTTGGAGCGCTTGAGGGTACCGTTGCCGGCGTCGTCGCGGTCGACGTAGATGAAGCCGTAGCGCTTGGACATCTCGCCCGTGCCGGCCGAGACCAGGTCGATCGGGCCCCAGGTGGTGTAGCCCAGCAGGTCGACACCGTCCTCAGTCACCGCGTCGCGCATCGCAGCGATGTGCTGGCGCAGGTAGTCGATACGGTAGTCGTCGTTGATGGAGCCGTCCTCCTCGACAACGTCCTTGGCGCCCAGACCGTTTTCAACCACGAACAGCGGCTTCTGATAGCGGTCGTACAGGTCGTTGAGGGTGATGCGGAAGCCCAGCGGATCGATGGCCCAGCCCCACTGGCTCTGCTGCAGGTAGGGGTTCTTGGCGCCGGCGAAGGCGTTGCCCTGGGTTTTCTCGACATCGGGATTGTCGGCGCCCGCGGAGCAGCGGGTGCTGTAGTAGCTAAAGCTGATGAAGTCGACGGTGTTGGCGGCCAGAATCTCGCGGTCCTCGTCGGTCATGCCCACGTCGATGCCCAGACGCTCAAGCTTCTTGACGGCATAGGCCGGGTAATAGCCACGGCTCTGGACGTCGACGAAGAAGTAGTTGTCCTGGTTGTCGAGCTGTGCCTGGCGCACGTCGCCCGGGCGGCAGCTGTAGGGGTAGTAGCTACCGGCAGCGAGCATGCAGCCGATCTTGACCTCGGGGTCGATCTCGTGGGCGATCTTGGTGGCCCAAGCGCTGGCGACGAGCTCGTTGTGGGCGGCCAGGTACTCAACGGCCTCCTTGTTCTCGCCCTCCTCAAAGACCAGACCCGCGCCCATAAACGGCAGGTGCAGGATCATATTGATCTCGTTAAAGGTGAGCCAGTACTTCACCAGGCCCTTGTAGCGGGTGAAGATTGTGGTCGCGAGGTTCTTGTAGAAGTCGATGAGCTTGCGGTTGCGCCAGCCGCCGTATTCCTTGATGAGGTGGATCGGGCAGTCGAAGTGCGTGATGGTCACGAGCGGCTCGATGCCGTGCTTCTGGCACTCGCGGAACACGTCCTCGTAGAAGGCCAGGCCGGCCTCGTTGGGCTCGGTCTCGTCACCGTTGGGGAAGATGCGGGTCCAAGCCAGGCTCATGCGGAAGGTCTTAAAGCCCATCTCGGCGAAGAGGGCGATGTCCTCCTTGTAGTGATGGTAAAAATCGATGCCGGTCTGTGCGGGATAGTAATAGCCGTCCTCGAAGTCGAGCATCTTGCGCTGGCCGGAGACCACCGCGAAGCGCTCGGAGCCGTGCGGGGCCACGTCCACGTTGGCCAGGCCGCGGCCGTCCACGTTGTAGGCACCCTCGCACTGGTTGGCAGCCGTCGCGCCGCCCCACAGGAAGTCATTACGGAAAGCCATGCATCGATCCTTTCATACGCTGCTTGTCGTGGTTTCAGTATCCCCGTAAACGGGGCGCCACCCAACGACAACAACGCAGGTCGACACTTCTTTTCGCACGCAGGCGCCCAGCAGCCGCCCGAGCCTGACACTTTCTGATACCCAACCACCAAAAAGAGGACAGGCACCTTTGTGGTGGTTTGGACCCGAGAGATAGTCCGCTCCGCCGGTTTGTCTCAATCTGTAACAGTTAGACCGTTAAAACCGAGCCTGGTGTTACAGATCGAGATTTTCGGGCAGCCCCCTGCAGTTTGTCTCGTTCTGTAACAGGAAAAGACGATTTAGCCTGCTAGATGTTACAGAACGAGACAGAAGGTCCCGGTCTTCGTTGATGTCGAGGTTCTTTTCGATGAGCCCCCCCCTGAAGCCGCCCTCGACCAGTAGTCAATGGTAGCGCGCAGAGATGTGGTGTAAGAGGCGGGGCATGCCCCGCCTCTTCTCTTTCTTGAAAGGGAGGGGACACCGCCTAGAATTCGTCGTTGGAGTAATGAAGGTGACGAATGGAAGGAAAGGCGATGCCCCAAGAAGAGAGTGTACTGCGCCTCGGCCGCGACGAGGCCCTCGAGGCGGCGAGGCTTTGGCAGGAGTGCGGCGACGCGCGCGAGTTCGCGTGCAGGGTGCTGGGCGGCGTGATGAACGCGCTGATGGACTCCGAGGCCCAGCAGATGTGCGGCGCGAGCC
>CDZQ01043719.1_pt1 | contig 82997 bp, 74 predicted proteins | sample 554831 | NCBI WGS metagenome assembly CDZQ01 (sample SAMEA3182112, study PRJEB8094) | gut metagenome | biome: human; feature: gut; material: Stool; isolation source: human stools | place: Canada | collected 2013-05-06 | reverse complement strand
CGCAAAGCAGAAGTAGACACCCTGTTTGCAAAAATGTATGAGGACTGGTCTGCCGGACGCATTACAGAATACAATTTCAATATGCTGTCCGAAAAGTATCAGGGCGAACAGCGAGAATTGGACGTAAAAATTGAACGGCTTCACGAAGCGATGGAGACCGCCGCCCAGACAGCGGTTGACGCTGAAAAGTGGATAGGTCTGATGAAACAGTATGTCAATCCCACAGAATTGACGGCTGAACTTCTGAATACGCTGATTGAAAAAATCCTTGTCCATGAAGCGGTCAAAAGTGAGGACGGAAGCCGGGAACAGGAAGTGGAAATCTTCTACCGCTTTATCGGCAAAATCGAATGACACATCTTGAGATACCCAACAATATCTTTAACTAAGGGAAACGGGCTGAGCCTGCCCGATGTGGCGCTGCTGACGCCGCTGAGCGAGGCGCTGGGCGTGGGTGTTGCCGAGCTGCTGCGGGGGGAGCGGGCGGAGCGCCCCCTGGAGACGGCGGAGGTGGACGCGCTGGTCAGCGGAGCCCTCCATCTGGGCAGAGAGGAGGAGCTCCGGCTGGACCGGAGGAAAAAGGGGTGGGAGCTGTCCTATCTGCTCTGCGCCCTGGCCGGGCTGGTGGAAACAGGGATGCTGCTGGCCCAGGGCTTTGGGTGGGAGGCGCTGGCGGAGACGGTGGCGCTGGCGGAGGGCCTGAGCCTGCTTTTCGGCGCCTGGCTGTGCTTCTTCGTCCGGGAAAGTTTGCCGGGCTATTACGATGAGAACCGGATCAGTTTTTACGGCGACGGGGTTTTTCGCATGAACTTGGCCGGGCTCCGTCTCAACAACAGCAATTGGCCCCATATTCTGGCGGCCCTGCGGGGGTGGCTGTTGGGCACGGCGGCGGTATTTCCCCTCCTCTGGTGGGGGATATGGACCCTGTGGCCGGGGACCCTGCAGGGCCTGGAAGGGGGCTTGAGCCTTCTGGCCTGCCTGGGGATGTTCCTCCCGGCCTATGTTGTGGGAAAGCGGTACGAGTAAAGGGGCCCCGGCAGAGCGCCTGATCCAATGATGATGCCAAATGAATCCCGGCGCTATCCGCAGCGGCTGGAAGAATGAAAAAATCGCCGTCTCCCGGAGGGGAGACGGCGATTTTGCATGCGTGCGATGGCGGGATCAGTTGGAGGCGGTATCGGGGTCGGCATCGTCGCCCCAGAGCATGTTCTTGCGCAGCTCGGCGCCCACGATCTCCATCTGGTGTTTGGCCAGGTTGGCGCGCTTGGAGTTGAAGAAGGTGCGGCCGTTCTTGTTCTCGGCGATCCACTTGCCGGCGAAGGTGCCGTCCTGGATGTCGTCGAGCACCTTGCGCATGTTCTTCTTGGTCTCCTCGTAGGGCAGGACGCGGGGGCCGGAGACATACTCGCCGTACTCGGCGGTGTCGGAGATGGAGTAGTTCATCATGCCAACGCCGCCCTTGTTGATGAGGTCGATGATGAGCTTCATCTCATGGATGCACTCGAAATAGGCGTTCTCGGGCTCGTAGCCGGCCTCCACCAGGGTCTCGAAGCCGCAGCGCATCAGGTCCACCACGCCGCCGCACAGCACGGCCTGCTCACCGAAGAGGTCGGTCTCGGTCTCATCGTGGAAGGTGGTCTCCATCACACCGGCACGGGCGCCGCCGATCCCGGCGATATAGGCCAGGGCGATCTTCATGGCGTTGCCGGTGGCGTTCTGCTCCACGGCCACCAGGCAGGGGACGCCCTTGCCGTTGACATACTGGCTGCGGACGGTGTGGCCGGGGCCCTTGGGGGCGGCCATGAACACATCCACGCCGGCGGGAGGGACGATCTGCTGGTAGCGGATATTGAAGCCGTGGGCAAAGGCCAGGGCGTTGCCCTCCTCCAGATAGGGGGCGATGTCCTTCTTGTAGACGTCGGCCTGCACCTCGTCGTTGATGAGGATCATGACGATGTCGGCCCACTTGGCGGCCTCGGGCACGGTTTTGACGGTGAGGCCGGCCTTTTCGGCGTTAGCCCAGTTTTTGGAGCCCTGACGGAGTCCCACGCACACGTCGCAGCCGGAATCCTTCAGGTTGAGGGCGTGGGCATGTCCCTGGGAGCCGTAGCCGATGATGGCGATCTTCTTGCCGTTGAGATAGCTGAGCTCACAGTCCTTTTCATAGTACATCTTTGCCATAATAAAACACTCCTTTATCAAGTAGGATGCTGCAATCGGAAGAATGATGATACCTATCATATCACAGCGGCGGGCAAAAGAATGATAACTGTGATACAATCTTAAAAATTCCTTGTACGCCGCGCACCGCGCGATGCGCGGTGGGAAAAGGCGGCTTACAGTGTGGCTTTGCCCAGGTTGAACTCCGCCTTTTCCTTGTTTTCGTCGCTGATGGTGTAGGCGCCCCGCTCCAGGGCCACCATGCCGGTGCGGACCAGCTCCAGGATGCCGAAAGACTCCAGCAGCTTCTGCATGGCGTCGGCCTTGGACTCGTCGCCGATGAGGGCCAGCGTGAGGGAGGCCACCGACACGTCGATGATGGAGGCCCGGAAAATGTTGGCGATCTGGATGACCTCGTTGCGGGTATCGGCGTTTTCAGCCTTCACCTTGAACATCACCAGCTCCCGGCGGATGCTCCGCTCAGGCAGCAGCTCCTGGACCGAGTAGACGGGGAACTGCTTGCGCAGCTGGTTCATGATCTGCTCGATCATGGCGGCGTCGGCCATGACCTCGATGGTGATGCGGGAGACGGTGGGATCGTCGGTGGTGCCCACCGCCAGGGACTCGATGTTATACCCCTTGCGGGAGAAGAGGCGCGACACCTGGGAGAGGACGCCGGCGGCGTTCTCCACCAGGACGGACAGCGTGTGGCGGGTGATGTCGGTGTGTGCTTTCATCCTCTCGACCCTCCTTAATCCAACAGAAAATCGGTGACGGGGGCGCCGCCGGGGACCATGGGGTGGACCATGGCGTCCTTGTCGATGGCGCACTCGATGACCCAGGGCTCCCCCGAGGCCACGGCCTTCTTCAGCGCGGCCTCGAACTCCGCCTGCGTGGCGCAGCGGGCGCCGCCGATCCCATAGGCATTGGCCAGCTTCACAAAGTCGGGGCCCCGGTCCAGGTCGGTCTGGGAATAGCGCTCCCCGTAGATGAGATGCTGCCACTGGCGGACCATGCCCAGCGTCTGGTTGTTGAAGATCACGGTGATGACCGGGATGTGGTAATGCTCCACGGTGGCCAGTTCATGGCAGTTCATGCGGAAACAGCCGTCGCCGGTGCAGAGGACCACGGGCTTGTCGGGATTGCCCATTTTGGCGCCCATGGCGGCCCCCAGCCCGAAGCCCATGGTGCCGAAGCCGCCGGAGGTGATGAGCTGTCCCGGGCGGGAGAAGTGGTAGTACTGGGCCGACCACATCTGATGCTGTCCCACGTCGGTGGTGATGATGGCATCCCCGCCGGTGACGGCCTGGATGGTCTCCAGCACCTCGTGGGGATGGAGGATGTCGTCCTTCTTGAGGGGGACCTCCTTGTGGGAAAAGACCCACTCCTTCCATTCGGGGTAGTCGTGGGGGGGCATGCCCTGGTTGAGGAGCTCCAGCACCCGGCGGGCGTCCCCGATGATGTGGTGATCGGTCTTGACGTTCTTGTCGATCTCGGAGCGGTCGATGTCGATGTGGACGATCTTGGCGTTCCGGGCGAAGGTGGCGGGGTCCAGGGCCACTCGGTCGGAGAAACGGCAGCCGATGGCAATGAGCAGATCGCACTGATCCACGGCGAAATTGGAGGCGTGAGAGCCGTGCATCCCGATCATGCCGGTGAACAGCCGGTGGCTGCCGGGACAGGCGCCGCCGCCCATGATAGTAGAGGTCACCGGGGCGTTCAGCGTCTCGAAAAACTTCCGGAATTCCGGTACGGCGCCCTTGGAGCGGATCACGCCGCCGCCCACCAGCACCAGGGGCTTTTGGGAGGCCGCGATCATATCCAGCAGCTTCTGGATGTCGCCGTGGTCGGGCTCGGGGGTCTTGAGGTCGTGGGAGGCGCGGCGGAGCATGGCGGCCAGGCGGCCGTGTGCGGCGTGCTGCTCTACGGGGAGGGGGCGGTAATCCACCTCTTCATAGGTGACGTTTTTCAGGATATCGATGAGCACCGGGCCCGGGCGGCCGGACCGGGCGATGGCAAAGGCCTCCCGGATGACGTCGGCCAGGTCCTCGGCCCGGCGCACCAGGTAGTTGCACTTGGTGATGGGCATAGTGATCCCGGTGATGTCCACCTCCTGAAAGGAGTCCTTACCGATGAGATTTTCCCCCACATTGACGGTGATGAAGACCACGGGGGAGGAGTCCATATAGGCGGTGGCGATACCGGTGGTAAGGTTGGTGGCCCCGGGGCCGGAGGTGGCGAAGCAGACGCCCACCTTGCCGGTGGAACGGGCGTAGCCGTCGGCCGCGTGGGACGCCCCCTGCTCATGGGCGGTGAGAATGTGGCGGATCTTCTCCTTGTAACCACTGCGCTCAAACTCGTCGTAGATGTTCAGAATGGTGCCGCCGGGATAGCCGAAAACGGTGTCGACTCCCTGCTCCAGCAGGCACTCCATGAGCACCTGAGGGCTTTTCATCTTCATGTGCGCGACCTCCTTTGGTAATATAATGTGGAAAAGCGGGGACCAAACAAAAGAGCATGCCTTGCGTCCCCTATAGGACGAAGGCATGCTCCGTGGTACCACCTAAATTCGCGGGCCGGGGCCCGCGCGCTTTCGACCCCGCTAACGGAGGGGAACCGTCTCGGCCTACTGACCCGGCTATGGACGTTCAGCAGAGCAGCTCACGAGCGACTTTCTACCGGTCCTGCACGGGAGCTCACACCATGGCGGGCCTGTTGTCCGCCGCCGCTCCCTCTCTGGGCTTTCGAGACCGATATACTTACCCGGTCATTGCTGTTTTTGGCGCTATTTGATATTAAACAGCATCATACAACGCCCCCGACCGTTTGTCAACCGGGAAGGAGAAAGGAGGCGGATTTTTTCTGTTTTTCTCAACGAAATGGGAAAGAGAGGAAAATAAATTTTGAAAGGTTGCACAAAAGGGAGGGCCGCCCTGTCCGCCGGGGGGATTGGAAATTTATTTACTCTAATTTTTGCGGTTTTTTTCCGTGGAAACACTGGACATTTTCGATTGGTGGGACTATTATAATAAAGATTTGATTGTACCTATCGCATCTTTGTGATAATGGTAGGGAGTCGAATCCTGGGGAGAGGCAGCCCGGTTCGCCGGACTGCCCCGGTTTCGTGCGTGAGCACGGGGCTGATCGAAAAGGGAGGGCCGCTGAACAAAGGACCGACGCGCCGTTCGGTCCCTTGTTCAGCGGTCCCAAAGACGGTTAAAGAAGAGGTTTGAAGTAATGACAGAGGTGATGCTATGAGTCATAAGTTTTATGGCGGCGTCCACCCCGCCGAGCACAAAGAGGCGACCGAGCGCAAGCCGGTCATCCCGCTGGAAGAGGCTCCGGCCCAGGTGGTAATCCCTATGTCCATGCATGTGGGCGCGCCCTGTAAGCCCATCGTGGCCGTGGGAGACGAGGTCACCGTCGGACAGAAGATCGGCGAGATCGCCGGACTTGGCGCGCCCATCCACGCCAGCGTCTCCGGCAAGGTCGTGGCCGTGGAGCCCCGGCCCCATGCCGGCGGCGGCAAGATGATGTCCGTAGTGATTGAGAACGACTTCAAGGACACCCCCTGCGAGACAATCCGGCACCGGGACAATGTGGATGTGCTCACTCCCCAGGAGATCATCGACATTGTGAAGGAGGCTGGCATCACCGGCATGGGCGGCGCGGGATTCCCCACCCACGTCAAGCTCTCCGGCGCGGTGGGCAAGGTCGACACCATTCTCATCAACGGCGCGGAGTGCGAGCCCTACATCACAGCCGACCACCGGCTCATGCTGGAGCGGGGAGAGGCGGTCCTGGGCGGCGTGAGCTTCATCATGAAGGCGCTGGGCCTCCAGACGGCCACCATCGGCATCGAGGGCAACAAGCTCGACGCCGTGGAGCACCTGAAGAGCCTGCTCCCGGCGGGCAGCGGCATCCAGATCGAAACGCTGAAGACCCGCTATCCCCAGGGCGCCGAGAAACAGCTCATCCAGCGCGTCACCGGGCGGGAGGTGCCTCCCGGCGGCCTGCCGGCCGACGTGGGCTGCACCGTGTTCAACGTGGCCACTGCCTCCGCCATCTATGACGCTGTGACCGAGGGCAAGCCCCTCACCCACCGTAACGTCACCCTGACCGGCGGCGCCATGACCCGGCCCCTCAACGTTTTTGCTCCCATCGGGACCCCGCTGGAGCACCTCGTCAAGATGGCCGGCGGCTTCAAAACGCCGCCCCAGCGCCTGCTGATGGGAGGCCCCATGATGGGAAACCCCCAGTACGACCTCACCGCCTCCATGATGAAGGGCACCAACTGCCTGCTGGCCCTGACGGACGAGGAGGCCGCCGTACAGGACGCCGAGCAGACATGCATCCGCTGCGGCAAGTGCGTCAACGTCTGCCCCATGCACCTCATGCCCCTCTACATGCGCATGTACAGCATGAAGCGGGACTGGGAGAAGGTCCAGGAGTACAATGTGATGGACTGCATGGAGTGCGGTTCCTGCAACTACATCTGTCCCGCCCGCATCCACCTGGTCCAGACCTTCCGGATGGCCAAGTTTGAGATCCGCGGCCTGCAGGCAAAACAGAAAGCAAAGGAGGCGGCGAAGGCATGAACAACGAGACCAAGCTTCTTGGGGTGGCGTCTTCCCCCCACGTCTCCTCTCCCATAGGGACCCGCACCCTGATGCTGGACGTGCTCGTGGCGCTGGTGCCCTCTCTGTGCGTAGCCGTATTCTTCTTCGGCCTCCGGGCCCTCATCGCTACCGCGATCTCCGTGGCGGCCTGCGAGGTCTTCGAGTGGGGATACCGCAAGCTGTTACATAAGACCAACACCAACGGGGACCTGTCCGCCGCCGTCACGGGCGTGCTGCTGGCTTTTGTCTGCCCTGTGACGCTGCCCTACTGGATGCTGATCATCGGCGATTTCTTCGCCATCGTGGTGGTAAAGCAGCTCTTCGGCGGTCTGGGCAAGAACTTTGTGAACCCCGCCCTGGCGGGGCGCGCATTCCTGATGCTCAGCTACCCTGTGGCCATGACCACGTGGGCCGCGCCGGGCCAGCGGGTGGGCCTCCTCTCCGCCGCTGATGCCGTGACCGGCGCCACTCCCCTCTCCGCCGACTTTATGCACCAGGGCCTTCTGCCGGAGGGCGTGAGCCTCCAGAACATGTTCGTCGGCAACATCGGCGGCTGCATGGGCGAGATCTCCGCGCTGCTCCTGCTGTGCGGCGGCGTATATCTGGTCGTCCGCGGCGTGATCCGACTGCGTGTCCCCGTGGCCTTTATCGGCACCGTGGCCGTGCTCACCTTCCTGTTTCCCATGGGCGGCAACGACCGGCTCACCTGGATGCTCTATGAGGTCCTGGGCGGCGGCCTGATGCTGGGTGCCATCTTCATGGCCACCGACTATGTCACCAGTCCCACCACCCCCGTGGGCGAGATCCTCTTCGGCATCGGCTGCGGCCTGCTCACCGTGTTCATCCGCTACTTCGGCGGCTACCCCGAGGGCGTCTCCTATGCCATCCTTATCATGAACGCCTGCGTGTGGCTGCTGGATAAGGTCAAGCCCCCCCGTTTCGGCCTCACCAAGGAAATGAAGGAGAAGCAGAAGGCGGCCAAGAAAGCTGCAAAGGAGGCGTCTGCGTCATGAGTGAGACTGTTGCTGTGACAAAGAAAAAGGAACCCGGTATGGCGCAGCTCGTGATCGTGCTTTTTGCAATCAGCGCCATCACCGCCCTTTTGCTGGGCCTGGTGAATATGATCACCGCGCCCCAAATTGCAATTAACAACCAGAAAAAGACTGACGACGCTATGGCCGCTGTACTGCCTGCGGACAGCTACACCCAGGTGGAGTATACCGGCGGCAACGCTTTGGTCACCGCAGTCTATCAGGCCGGAGATGCGGGTTATGTGGTCCAGGTGGCTCCCTCCGGATTCGGCGGAAACTTGGATATCATGGTGGGCGTGGGAACTGACGGCACCTGTACCGGTGTATCCATCATTTCCCACTCTGAGACCTCTGGCCTGGGTGCTAACGCCACCAAACCCGCCTTCCGCGACCAGTTTGTGGGCAAGAGCGGCACCGTGGCGGTGGAGAAGGACGGTGGAGATATTGTGGCTCTTACCGGCGCCACCATTACCTCCCGTGCGGTGTCGGACGGCGTGACCGCCGCGCTGGAAGCCGCCGGAAGCATGGGTTAAGGAGGTAGGCCGAAATGAATGTGAAACAGCAATTGAAGGAAGGGCTTATCACCCAGAACCCTGTTACTGTCCAGTTGCTGGGCATGTGCTCGGTGCTGGCCATCACCACTACACTCTTTAACGGCATCGGCATGGGCCTGAGTGTGCTGGTGATCCTCACCCTGTCGAATATCTTTATTTCCCTGTTGCGGAATATCATCCCCAGCAAGGTGCGTATTGCCTGCTACATCGTGGTGATCGCAGGCTTCGTTACCATGGTGGATCTGTTCCTGAAGGCATTTGTCCCCGCGCTCTCCGAGTCTCTGGGACTCTTTATCCCGCTGATTGTCGTCAACTGCATCATTCTGGGCCGCGCTGAAGGATTTTCCTCCAAGAATGGCGTGGCAGCCTCCGCGCTGGATGGCGTGTTCCAGGGCCTGGGCTATACTATGGTGCTGGTGATCATGTGTATTATCCGTGAGTTCCTGGGCAACGGTACCTTTGGCGGCGGCATTCTCAATGGCGGAGAGGGCGTCCGTATCCTGCCCGAGAACATCCCCGCACTGGGCATGATCCTCCCCGTGGGCGGTTTCCTGACGCTGGCCTGCGTCATTGCCGCCATGCAGTACTTCCTCAGCAAGCCCAAGAAGACCGAGAAGAAAGAGGAGGTGGCCAAATAATGGAGCTTCTTACCACACTCTTCAGCGTCTCTCTGGGGGCCATCCTGGTCAATAACTTTATTTTTGCCCAGTTCCTGGGCATCTGCCCGTTTATGGGCGTGTCCAAAAAGGTGGACACCGCTCTGGGCATGGGCGTGGCCGTTATCTTTGTCATGGGCGTGGCCTCCGCCGTGTGCTGGCCAATCAATAATTACATTCTGATTCCCAACAAGCTGGTATTCATGCAGACCGTGACCTATATTTTGGTCATAGCCTCCCTGGTACAGTTCGTGGAGATGTTCCTGCAGAAGGCTGTGCCTACTCTGTATCAGGCGCTGGGCGTCTATCTGCCTCTGATCACCACCAACTGCGCCGTGCTGGGTGTGGTGTTGCAGAATACCCAGAACAGCTATGACTTTATCACCAGTGTAGTTTACGGCATCACCGGTGGTATTGGGTTCCTCATTGCTATCGTGCTCTTTGCCAGTGTGCGGGAGCGCCTGGATGTGACGATGGAGTGTCCGAAGGCCTTTGAGGGATTCCCCATCGCCCTGATCACCGCCGGCCTGCTGGCGTTGGCCTTCATGGGCTTCTCCGGCCTGAAAGTTGTTTAAGGGAGGAGGCAAACTGGTATGAATACTGTAATTATGGCCGTTGTGGTCCTGGGCGTTATCGCTGCGATATTTGGACTGATTCTGGCCTATGCCTCCAAGGTGTTTGCCGTGGAGAAGGACCCCCGTGAGGAGGCCATTGCGGGCTGCCTGCCCGGCGCCAACTGCGGCGGCTGCGGCTATGCCGGCTGCGGCGGCTATGCCGCCGCCGTGGTGAAGGGTGAGGCCCCGGTCAACAAATGCGCTGCTGGTGGTGAATCAGTGGCCGCCCAGATCGCTGAGATCATGGGCGTGGCTGCCGGGGATTCCGTGAAGATGGTGGCCCAGGTGCACTGCACCGGCTGCGGCGCCGACAAGCAGAAATACGCCTATATCGGCGTGCACGACTGCCTGGCCGCCGCCCGCCTGCCCGGCGGCGGCCCCCTGAGCTGTCAGTACGGCTGCCTGGGCATGGGGACCTGCGAGTCTGTCTGCCCCTTCGACGCCATCCATGTGGTGGACGGCGTGGCCAAGGTGGACGAGGACAAGTGCAAGGCCTGTAACCAGTGCGTGGACATCTGCCCCCGCCATATCATTGCCCTGGAGCCCTACAAGACCAAGAAGCACGTCACTATCCCCTGTTCCTCCAAGGACAAGGGCCCTGCCGTCACCAAGGTCTGCTCCAACGGCTGTATCGGCTGCTCCCTGTGTGCCAAGTCCTGCCCCAAGGAAGCCATCACCATGGTGGACAATCTGGCCCACATCGACTACGACAAGTGTATCGGCTGCGGCATCTGCGCCCAGAAGTGCCCCCGCAAGCTGATCACCGTGGACGGCAAGGTGCCTGTGGTGAAGCCCGCGGCGCCCAAGCCGGCGGCTCCGGCCGGCGGCGTTGCCGCGGCGGCGCCCGCCGCCGCCCCCAAGGCCGAGACCAAGGAATAATCCACGTTTGCAAAAAGGGACCTCCCGCTCAGAGCGGGAGGTCCCTTTTTGCGCGCTCGGGTCTATACCCGGTCAGGGCTGAAACGGCGCCATGCCCAGGCGGATGAAGAACCCCTGGGGGTGCTTGCAGATGGGACAGGTGGCGGGGGCCAGGGTGGAGTCGATGATCTGTCCGCAGTTGAGGCACATCCACTTGACGCCTGCCTCAGACCGGAAGAGCCCGTCGTTTTCCAACAGATCGGCAAAGCGGCCGAAGCGGTCCCCGTGCGTTTTTTCCACGGCGGCGATCATCTCAAAGGTCTTGCTAATCTCGGCGAAGCCCTCCTCCATGGCAATCTTGGCAAAACCGGCATAGTCGTGCTCCCACTCCTGGTATTCGTTGTGCTGGGCGGCGCGCAGGTGCTCCAGGGTTGTGGGATAGAGGTCGATGGGATAGGCGCCGTCAATGGCGATGTTCTGTCCGGAGAGGGACTGAAGGTAGTTATAAAAGACTTTGGCGTGGGCCCGCTCCTGGTCGGCGGTGAAGAGAAAGACCTGCTCGATGACCTGTAAATTCTGCTTTTTGGCCAGACCAGCGGCAAACGTATAGCGGTTCCGGGCCTGGCTCTCGCCGGCAAAGGCCCGCAGCAGGTTGCGGTGGGTCTCACTCTTTTCAAACGCAATGGACATGTACGCTCACTCCTTGTTTTTTGAAGTAAGCATATTATGTCCTGGAGGCGGAAAATTAACCCTTTCGTGCCAACTGTTTTACCAGATAGAGAAATTCTTCCTGATACGCGTCGTCCTCCAGTCCTGGAAGCGACTCCAACTGCTCCGCCACGCCGGCATAGGTGGCGCTTCCAGCGTAAGCGGAATCCCGCAGCAGCATGCCGAACTGGGCCACACAGGCGGCAAAGGCGGTGTCCTTTGAGGCCGCGGCCACCTGCGCCTCCTGTCCGACGGGGTACTCCAACAGGGAGCTGTCCGCGCCGTCCGGCGCCTTGTAGCGTATGCTAACCGTCAACCACTCATCGCTGCCGGTGTCTGCGGCGGTTTGGTACTTGAGGTCCGCACCGGGGACCTCCATAGGGGAGTCGGCGGGTACCAGCTCGTAAAGTGCGGTGACCCGGTGGCCGGCACCGATCTCCCCACCATCTTTGGCGTCGTCGGCGAAATCCTCCGCGTCCAAAAGGCGGTTCTCATAGCCGATCAGCCGGTAGCCCTTCAAGACGGCGGGATTGAATTCCACCTGGAGCTTCACGTCCTTGGCCACGGTAAAGAGGGTGCCGCCCATCTCCTCCACCAGTACCCGCTTGGCCTCCAGCGCGCTGTCGATGTAGGAGTAGTTGCCGTCACCGTGGTCGGCCAGCGCCTCCATTTTGTTGTCTTTCAGGTTTCCAGTGCCAAAGCCCATCACCGAGAGAAACACGCCGCTCTCCTTTTTTCCCTCGATGAGCCGGACAAGCTCTCCCTCGCTGGTCACGCCCACGTTCAGGTCCCCGTCGGTGGCCAGGATCACCCGGTTATTGCCGCCGGGGATGAAGTGCTCCTCCGCCAATGCGTAGGCTGTTGTGATCCCGCGGCTTCCGGCGGTGCTTCCGCCGGCGGCCAGATCCTCAATGGCGGCCTGGATGGTCTCCGCCTCGTCGCCGGTGCAGCCGTCCAGCACCACCTGGTCGCTGGAGGCATAGGTGACGATGGAGATCACGTCATCGGGACGCAGGTGCTCGGTCAGCAGAAGAAAGGCCTGCTTAACCAGGGGAAGCTTGTCATAGCGCTCCATAGAGCCGGACACGTCGATGAGAAAAACCAGGTTGGAGCGGGTCATGGCCTCCCAATCCGGCTGCGGCGCCTGGAGCCCCAGCCGCAGAAGGAGGGTGTCGCCGTTCCAGGGGCAGGGGGCGATCTCGGCCGAGACGGAGAAGGGTGCACCGTCCTCCGGCGTGGGGTAGTCGTAGTGGAAATAGTTGATGAGCTCCTCGATGCGCACTGCGTCGGCGGGCACCTCCTGCCCGGAGAGGAGCATCCGGCGGAGGTTGGCGTAGGAGGCGGTGTCCACATCGGCGGCGAAGGTGGACAGCGGGGCGGTTGAGACCGCGTGGAAGCCGTTTTCCGCGAGATAGCGGTACTCCTCGGTGTAAAATTCCGGCAGACCCTCCTGGGCCTCGGCCGGGGCGCCCGCGCTGGCATATACCGCCGAACCCGCGGCAGGCGCGGCCATGTCGGCGGCGGGCGCTGCGCCGCTGGAATTTCCCCCCGCGCCGCAGCCTCCGGCGGCGAGCAGAAGGGCCCCTGTCAGTGCAAGAGACAGATACCGGTGTGCTTTCATGTGAGAGCCTCCATTCCAAATCAGATAACAGCCCGGGCTGCGTGATATATGGATAGACGGAATGGAAAAGAAAAAGTTCCCATTTTTTGATATTTTGATGAAAAGCCGCCGCGCTTCCTCCTCCTTGGCCTGGGGACAAAAATCGGGAGCCGGTTTTCACAAACCGGCTCCCGAACAGAACGTTTCTTATAGACGCCTCTCCAGCTCATCCCGGATGGCCAGAAGGAAGTCCCGGCTGGTCACAGTGACGGCGGGGGTATCACCCTCCCACAGACCGGCCAGATCCTTGGTCATGGTGCCGCCTTCGATGACGGCGATGGAGGCCTGCTCCAGCTTGTCCGCAAAGGCCTGGAGGGCGGCGATGCCGTCCAGCTCGCCCCGTTTCCGCAGAGCCCCGGTCCAGGCGAAGAGGGTGGCGATGGGATTGGTGGAGGTCTCCTTGCCCTGGAGGTGCTGGTAGTAGTGGCGGGTGACGGTGCCGTGGGCGGCCTCGTACTCATACTTCCCGTCGGGGGAGACCAGAACGGAGGTCATCATGGCCAGGGACCCAAAGGCGGTGGAGACCATATCGCTCATCACGTCGCCGTCATAGTTCTTGCAGGCCCAGATGAAACCGCCCTCGCTGCGGATGACCCGCGCCACCGCGTCGTCGATGAGGGTGTAGAAGTATTCGATTCCCAGCTTCTTGAATTTCTTGGCATACTGGGCGTCGTAGATCTCCTGGAAGATGTCCTTGAAGGTGTGGTCGTACTGCTTGGAGATGGTATCCTTGGTGGCGAACCACAGGTCCTGCCTGGTATCCAGGGCGAACTGGAAGCAGGCGTGGGCGAAGGAGGTGATGGAGGCGGCGGTGTTGAACTGCCCCTGGAGCACGCCGGGACCCTGGAAGTCATAGATGGTCTGGCGGTGCTCGGCGCCGTCCGCGCCGGTAAAGAGAAGCTCCGCCTTTCCGGGGCCGGGCACCTTGTACTCGGTGTTCTTGTAGACATCGCCGAAGGCGTGGCGGGCGATGGTGATGGGCTTCTTCCAGTTCTTCACCACCGGAGAGATCCCCTTGACCATGATGGGAGCGCGGAACACGGTGCCGTCCAGAATGGCGCGGATGGTGCCGTTGGGGGATTTCCACATCTGAGAGAGCCGATACTCCTCCACACGCTGGGCGTTGGGGGTGATGGTGGCGCACTTTACCGCCACGCCGTACGCTTTGGTCGCCTCGGCGGAGTCCACCGTCACCTGGTCATGGGTGCGCTCCCGCTCAGGGAGACCCAGATCGAAGTAGACGGTGTTCAGGTCGATATAGGGCGTGAGAAGGAGCTCTTTGATGTCGCTCCACAGGATGCGGGTCATCTCATCCCCGTCCATCTCCACCAGAGGGGTGGTCATTTTGATTTTTTCCATGGTTTTGGACCTCCTTGAGCTGTTTTGATCTGTTTCATTATATGCGGTCGCGGGAAAAAACACAAGAACCCCGGTTCCATTTTCTGCATAGAATCCAAGGGGACGCTGTGTCCCGATTCTGAGGAGAGGTGAAACGGTATGGGCAGACGAATCTGGGCCGCACTGCTGTGCGGCCTTCTGCTATGTGCGCCCGCGCTGGCCATCGGCCCTGTGTCCGGGGAGCAGATGCGGGGCATGGACGTAAGCGTGTATCAGGGGAATGTGGATTTTGCGGATGCGAAAGCGGACGGGATCGAGGCGGTGTATATCCGTGCCGGCTACGGAGAGACCGGGGTGGACGCATATTATCGCCAACACTACGAGGGGGCCTCCGCCGCCGGACTGAAGGTGGGCTTTTATCACTATATGGACGCCGTTACCGAGGAGGGGGCCAGACGGCAGGCCGCGCACTTTGCCGCCCTCATCCGGGATCTTCCGGCGGACTGCCGTCCGGTGATGGACTTTGAGACCTTCGGCGGGATGGACCGGGAGGAGGCCGGGACTGTGGGCCTTGCCTTTCTGGAGGCGGTGGAGGAGACCCTCGGCCAGCGGCCCATGGTGTACTCCGACGCCTATGCCGCCGGATACCGTATGGACGATAGCATGAGCGGCTATCCCCTGTGGGTGGCGGACTACGGGGCGGACGAACCCGATGTGTCCGCCAACTGGACGGCCTGGACCGGCTGGCAGTACACCGACGAGGGACGGGTGAGCGGTGTGTCCGGCCGTGTGGATCTGGACCGCTTTACCGACGGCGTCCTCCTCCGGGAGGAGGAGCGGCCGGTACCGGAGGAGGTCTGGCGCTATCGGGTCCGACCGGGGGACACCCTCTGGGCCCTTGCCCGCCGGTACGGCACCACCGTGGGAGCCATTGCCCGGCTCAATGCTCTGGCCGACCCCAATCTTATCTATGTGGGGGAGGAGCTGAAGCTCCTGGGGCGGGCCCAGGAGAGGACCTATACCGTGCGCGCAGGAGATACCTTGTGGGGCATCTCCCGGCGGTATGGGACCACCGTGGCCGAGCTGGCGGGGCTCAATGGGATCCGGAACCCGGATCTCATCTATCCCGGCCAGGTCCTGCGGCTGCCCGGATGAAATCAGAGGGCCGGCCCCTGAAGAGGGGCCGGCCCTTCGGGTCATTCAGCCGCCGGGTGCTCCAGCGGCTGAATAACGGTGCGGTACATATAGAACATGAAAAAACAGCTCAGGGAGAAAGAGAAGATCTCCGCGAAGGGGAAGGCCAACCAGGTGGCGGCGAGGCCCACGAAATGTCCCAGAAGCCAAGCGGAGGGGAGAATGAGCACCAACTGCCGCAGGACGGAGACGATCAGACTCAGAACGCCGTGGCCCAAAGCCTGACACACGGAGGAGGTGACAATGCCGAAGGCGGCGAAGGGGAAGCTCAGGCTGATGAGCCGCAGGGCGGGAATCCCGATCTCCAGCATATAGTCCGAGGCGTTGAAGATCCCCAGAAGCTGCCGGGGAACGATCCAGAAAAGGGCCACCCCCGCCAGCATGATGCCCAGGGCGTACAGAACGCCCAGCTTGGCGGTGCGGACCATCCGGTCCGGTTTCCGCGCGCCGTAGTTGTAGGCGATGATGGGGACGATGCCGTTATTGAGGCCGAACACCGGCATGAAGATGAAGGACTCCAGCTTGAAGTAGGCGGAAAAGACCGCCACGGCGGTGGAGTTGAAGGCCCCCAGGATCTTGTTCATGCCGAAGGTCATCACCGAGCCGATGGAGGACATGATGATGGACGGCACGCCCACAGCGTAAATCTTCCGAATGATGGCACCCGAGGGGCGGAACCCCCGAAAATTCAGGCTGATCTCCGGGTTGAGCCGCAGATTGCAGTAGAGGCCCAGCAGGGCGCCCACAATCTGGCCCAGCACCGTGGCCCAGGCGGCTCCGGCGATGCCCATCTCGGGGAAGGGACCGAGGCCGAAGATGAGCAGGGGGTCCAGGATCAGATTGATCACCGCGCCGGTGGCCTGGGAGATCATGGTGAAGATGGTCTTGCCGGTGGATTGGAGGAGCCGTTCAAAGCAGATCTGGAACATCATACCCACGCAGACCACCGATACGATGGAGAGATAGGTGGTGCCGTAGCTGATGATGGAGTCCACCTGGGTCTGGAGCGTCATGAAGGTGCGGGAGAAGAAGCCGCCCAGCACGGCGAAGACGGCCCAGGAGCAGAAGGCCAGGAACACGCCGTTGACGGCAGCTTGGTTGGCGGTCTCAAAATTTTTCTCTCCCAAGCTCTTGGAGAGCAGGGCGTTGATGCCCACGCCGGTGCCCACGGCCACTGAGATCATGAGGTTCTGGGCGGGAAAGGCCAGACCCACGGCGGCCAGAGCGTCCTCGCTGATATAGGAGACGAACACGCTGTCCACCACGTTGTAAAGAGCCTGTACCAGCATAGAGATCATCATGGGCAGGGACATGGTGAGGAGGAGGCGGTTGACGGGCATGACGCCCATCTTGTTTTCTTGGGGCTGCTGTGTCACGCGCCGAGCCCCCGTTCCCTGGCCAAAGTCAAAATGAGGTCTACCACGTTGTCCAGTCCGATGGTGCTGCTGACGGCGAGATGATAGTTCTGGGCCTTGCCCCATACCCGGTCGGAGAAGTGCTCGTAGTAGGCCGCGCGGCTCTTGTCGTGCTTGAGGACATAGGAGCGGACATCCGGAGCATCCACATGGTACTCCTCCTTGGCCCGGAAGATGCGCTCGTCCAGCGGCGCGTGGATAAAGACATTGAGCACGTCTTCCTGGTTGCGCAGCACATAGTCGGCGCAGCGTCCCACGATGACGCAGGGCCCCTGGGCGGCCACCTTCCGGATCACATCGGACTCGGCGATGAACACTTGGTCGCTCACCGGCAGGTTTTGTGTGCTCATGTAGAGATTGTAGAGAAAGCTGCTGGTCTTTTTCTGCTCAGCCTGACGGATGAACTCCTCAGAGAGGCCGGTCTCCTTGGCGGCCAGATCGATGACGGCCTTGTCGTAGAAAGGGATGTGCAGGGCCTCAGCCACCCGCTGGGCCACAATGCGCCCGCCGGAGCCGAACTGGCGGCCGATGGTGAGAACGGTATGCGCCATAACTACTACCTCCTTGTCGTAGGACGGAAAGAAAGAATTTTCTAAGAAAAGTATACCATAAGAAAAGAAAAAATACCACGGTCAGGTTCTACACCTGACCGTGGTATTCCGGCGCTGATTTTGGAGGAAAAGCTGTGAGGCCACGGCCCAGAAGCGCTGTCCGTGGCTTCCCGCTCAATGAAAGGCCGCCGTCCCGGATAAAATACAAGGGCTCGCAGGATAGGTTCGGGCGATGACAGGCGTTGCGATAGACACCAGAAACAACGGATTTATCATGCCAAAGCAACGATCTCCAGAGTGGATTCTCCTGTGGAGAGGTCTACGGTGTACTGGTACAGGCCGGCCTCAGAGAGGACGGCCTCTTCGGGATGCCCCGGGTTGACGATCACTGTCTCCGGAATGGTACAGGTATAGGTTAGGGTACGTCCATCGGCGCTGAGGACCGGTTCTTCTGGAGCGGCTCGCATACCAAGGCCGTTGCGCGGGGGCAGCGGCAGCAAGACCGTCTCACCGGCGCCCTGGGCAGAGCCCGGCTTGTAGACCAAGGCGAGGACAAACACGGGACCGTGGGCCCACCCATCCGTTCTGGTGCTGAGTACGGTACAGGTGCCGGCCTCCAGGCGGGCTTCCACGGTGACATTCATCTCGCCCTTGATCAGGGCGTCGATGGCGGCGTCATAGGAGGCCTGTTCCTCCTCTGTTGCGTCGGAGGGAGCCTCCGGCTCCTCCGGCACCGCATCCAGGAAGGGATTTCTGGGGAATGCTGTCTCAAATTCTGCCTGAGAAAATGCGCCCCTATCTACGAGTTTCTGTGCCAGCGTATCATTGCTGTCCTTTTGCTCTGCGAAAAGAGCAGCACAGGTTACAGCAACGGCATCAGCCCGAGGAAAGTTATTCCGGTCCACAATTTCAGGCAGGATACCGCAGTCTTCTGCCAGGGACCAGGGGGAATCCCAGGTAAAGTCGGCGCCGTCGGCATAGCCCAGGGCACGGAGCATGAAAGTCACATACATAGCACCGGTGGCGGTGTCTTCGGCGCCGAAGGCGGTATCCGCGGTCCCTTTGGTGAGGCCTTGGTCATAGGCATAGGACACATATCCATCGGCCCAGGCGGGGACATCCGTAAAAGGATGGGTTTTGGGCTGCAGCTCTGCCTGTACCCCCTTACCCAAGGAACGTACCAGCATGGTCACTGCCTCCACGCGGCTGGGGGCCCGGTCCAGGTCAAAATCAGTAGAGCCATCTTCCAGCACCCCTACGCCAAGGAAGAGATCTAGTTCCTTCAACTGAGCTGCCAAAGCTGTCTGAAGGCGCAAATCCCTTACCCCGGCAGCATATGCTGCCGGGGTAAGGGAGAACATCAGGGCCAAGGACAGAAGTATGCCTAGTATTCTGGAGTGAAATTTTTCCATAGGTATATTCCTCCTAAAAGATGATCGGGACTGTAAATGGAATGAAACCCGGAGCCTCGCCAGCCTTTGCGGCGCTGATTTTGGCGGAAAAGCTGCGCTACAGCGCCTTGCCCGCCAGGATCTCCCGGTAGTCCCGATAGTTGTCCTCCAGAAGCTTGGGGGTGTCCAAACCGTAGGGGCACTTTCGGGCGCACTGATTGCAGTGGAGGCACTGCTCGATACGGGCCATTTTCTCCTGCATCTCGGGGGTGAGCTGGGCCTCTCTGGGGGCCCGGCGGATCATAAGGGACATCCGGGCACAGTTATTGATCTCGATCCCTGCGGGGCAGGGCATGCAGTAGCCGCAGCCCCGGCAGAAATTCCCCTGGAGTTGGGCCCGGTCCCGCTCCACCACGGCGGCGAGCGCCGCCGTGAGGGTGGGAGGGTTGTGGATATAGGAGAGGAACTCCCGCAGTTCGCGCTCCCGCTGAACGCCCCAGATGGGCAGCACGTGCTCATATTGGGCCAGCCAGGCATAGGCGGCGGCGGAGTTGTTGATGAGCCCGCCGGAGAGCCCCTTCATGGCGATGAAGCCCATGCCCGCCTCCCGGCAGGCCTCCGCCACCGCGATGTCCTTGTCCGTGGCCAGGTAGCAGAAGGGGAACTGAAGGGTGTCGTAGAGCCCGGATCGGATGGCCTCATGGGCCAGGGTCATGCGGTGATTGGTGATGGAGATGAAGCGGATCTTGCCCTGCCGTCTGGCCTCCAGCATGGCCTCATAGAGCCCGGAGCCGTCTCCGGGCTTGGGGCAGAAGGCGGGGTTGTGGAACTGATAGATGTCGATATAGTCGGTCTTCAGATTCCGCAGGCTGGTCTCCAGGTCGGACCAGAAGCCCTCCGCCGTGGTGGCCGCCGTTTTGGTGGAGAGATAGAACGCGTCCCGCCGGTCCGAGAGGGCGTAGCCGATCTTCTCCTCGCTGTCGGTATAGAACCGGGCGGTGTCGAAGAAGGTGATGCCCGCATCCAGCGCCATGCGGAGAAGCCGGGCGGCCTCCTCCCGGGAGACGCGCTGGATGGGCAGCGCCCCGAAGCCGTTTTTGTTGACGGTGATGCCGGTCCTGCCCAGCGTTACCATATCCATAGGAATGACCTCCGCTCTCGTCTGCTTTATCCGATTCTGGCGATGCCCTGCTCTCTGGCCTCGTCGGCCACCGCCTTGGCCACGGCGTCGGCGACGGACTTGTCCAGGACCGAGGGAATGATGTAGTCCGGAGAGAGTTGCTCCTCCGGGATAAGGGCGGCCAAGGCGCGGGCGGCCCGGACCTTCATGCCCTCGGTGATGTCGGTGGCCCGCACCATGAGGGCCCCCTTGAAGATGCCGGGGAACACCAGCACGTTGTTGATCTGGTTGGGGAAGTCGCTCCGTCCGGTGCCGATGACCGCCGCGCCGCCCCTGCGGGCCTCCTCCGGCATGATCTCCGGTACGGGGTTGGCCATGGGGAACACGATGCCGCGGCGCATGGTACGCACCATCTCCGCGGTGACCAGGCCGGGCCGGGACACGCCGATGAAGGCGTCGGCGCCCCTGAGGGCGTCAGCCAGGGTGCCGTGCTCATGCGCCAGATTGGAGATGTGGGAGATTTCCTCCTGGCCGGGGTTGAGTCCCGGGTCTCCCTCGCAGATGACGCCGTTGATGTCGCACATCACCACGTTGCCGAAGCCCATCCGGATGAGCAGCTTTCCGATGGCGATGCCTGCGGCGCCGGCGCCGTTGATGACGATCTTGACCTTGCCCATCTCCTTCCCGGTGACCTTGATGGCGTTGAGCAGGGCGGCTGCCACCACGATGGCGGTGCCGTGCTGGTCGTCGTGGAACACGGGGATGTCGCAGCGCTCCTTCAGCCGCCGCTCCACCTCAAAGCAGCGGGGGGCGGCGATGTCCTCCAGGTTGATGCCGCCGAAGCTCTTGGAGATGAGGGCGATGGTGTCCACCAGCTTGTCCACGTCTTGGGTATCCACGCAGATGGGAAAGGCGTCCACGCCGCCGAACTCCTTGAAAAGGGCGCACTTGCCCTCCATCACCGGCATGCCGGCGGCCGGACCTATGTCGCCCAGACCCAGCACGGCGGAGCCGTCGGTGATGACGGCCACCAGATTGCTCCGGCGGGTCAGGTCAAAGGATTTGTTGTAGTCGGCCTGGATCTCCCGGCAGGGCTGGGCCACGCCGGGTGTGTACAGAAGGGACAGGTCCTCCCGGCTCTCCACATGCTTGCGGGAGACCACCTCGATCTTGCCCCGGAGGGCGTAATGCAGCTCCAGAGACTTTTGGCTGATTTCATCCATGGGAATACCGTCCTTTCCGGTCACACCATCTCTTCCGGATGGAAGACCTCGTCAAATTTTTCAGGGGTCAGGAAGCCCAGCTTCACGCAGGCATCCTTTAGGGAGATGTTCTCGCTGTGGGCCAGCTTGGCGGTTTTGGCCGCGTTGTCGTAGCCGATATAAGGATTGAGGGCGGTCACCAGCATGAGGGAGTTGTGAAGGTTGTGGCGGCACTTCTCCCGGTCGGCGGTGATGCCGGCGGCACAGTTGTCGTTGAACGAGTCCATACAGTCGGCCAGCAGGCGCACGGACTGGAGAAAATTATAGATGCACACGGGCATGAACACATTGAGCTCGAAGTTGCCCTGGCTGGCCGCCATACCCACGGCCGTGTCGTTGGCCATGACCTGGACGGCGACCATGGTCACCGCCTCGCACTGGGTGGGGTTCACCTTGCCCGGCATGATGGAAGAGCCGGGCTCGTTTTCCGGAATACGGATCTCACCCAGGCCGCACCGGGGGCCGGAGGCAAGCCAGCGCACGTCGTTGGCGATCTTCATGAGGTCGGCGGCCAGGGCCTTGAGCCCCCCGTGGGCAAATACCAGCTCATCCTTGCTGGTGAGCGCGTGGAATTTGTTGGGGGCGGTCACGAAGTCCTTTCCAGTGAGCTCGCTCACCGCCCGGGCCACCTCCTCGGCAAAGCCGGCGGGGGCGTTGAGGCCCGTCCCCACCGCAGTGCCGCCCAGGGCCAGCTCATGGAGCCCGGGCAGAGCCGCCTCCAGCATGGTCCGGTCCCGCTCCAGGGAGGCGCGCCAGCCGCTCACCTCCTGGCCCAGTGTGATGGGCACCGCGTCCTGGAGATGGGTGCGCCCCGATTTCACCACGTCGGCATTCTCCGCCTCCAGCCGCCGCAGCGTGGCGGTCAGGGCGTCCAGCGCGGGGAAGAGCCGGTCCTCTATCTCCACCGCCGCCGCGATGTGCATGGCGGTGGGAAAGGTGTCGTTGGAACTCTGGGACATGTTTACGTGGTCGTTGGGGTGGAGCAGCCGTTCTCCTGCCAGCTCGTTGCCGCGGTTAGCCACCACCTCGTTGACGTTCATGTTGCTCTGGGTTCCGGAGCCGGTCTGCCACACCACCAGGGGAAAATGGTCGTCCAGCTTGTGGGCGGTCACCTCGTCGCAGGCGGCGCAGACAGCCTGAAATCTGGCGTCATCCAGCCGTCCCAGCCGGTGATTGGCCATAGCGGCGGCCCTTTTCAAAACACCGAAGGCGTGAATGATCTCCAGCGGCATCCGCTCCGTCCCGATCCTGAAGTTCTGGTAGCTTCGCTGGGTCTGGGCCCCCCAGTACCGGTCTGCCGGCACCTTCATCTCCCCCATGCTGTCCCGTTCTATGCGGTAATCTCCCATATGCCTGCCCCTTTTCTGATTTGGTTTTCTTTTTTATACCACATTCTGCGCCGGATTTCCATACCCTGATGCCTGGAGAACCGCCGAAAAAGCGACATAGGGCCGCCCGGAGCGCGGCTGCGGAGCAGACAGGCCGCGGCGGCGGGACGCTCATGGGGGGCGCGGGCGTTTTGCACAGAAGGAGACAGAGGTGATGGGGCCAATACTGGAATAGATAATATACATATGTCTGTTATCTTGACAGACGTTCTGCACAGGTGTATCATGCCCTTATCAAACGGGGAAGGGGAGCGGGCGTGTGAAACGGGAAAGGGAACGGACGGCGGAGCGGGAGGACCTGCGGCAGCGGAGGACCAAAAAGTTTTTGGTGCACGCGCTGCTGGCGCTGATGGAGGAGCGGCCGTTCCAGGAACTGTCGGTGGTGGATATCTGTGAGCGGGCCATGGTCCACCGCACGACCTTTTACGCCCACTTTGAGGATAAGTATGCCCTCCTGCGCTATGCCATCGGAGAGCTCCAGCAGGAATTTGAGATGACGGAGGAGCAGGAGGGCCGCTGTACCGGCGAGCGGGACTACTTCCTGGCGGTATTCCGCAACGCGCTCACCTTCCTCAGGGACCACCGGAAACTCTACCTCTCCGGCATCACGGGGGGCGGAGCCGCGCTGCAATTGCTGGAGGACGCGGTGGTGGAGAAGATGTGCGGCCGGGTGCGGATGATGGGAAGGAGGGGAGCCTCGGTACAGGACGAGCTCTCCGCCCGCTTCTGTGCCGGTGGGATCCTGTCCATGGTGCGCTGGTGGGTGGTGCAGGACGATCCGGTGGATGAGAGCTGCCTGGCGGAGTGCCTGGAGCGTTTTTTGCCTGAAGAGGGGGGAGTTCCATGCAAGAGAAGAGATCGGAAAATGTGATGACGAGGCTGTCGCGTTTCATCGTCGACAAGCGGAAAGCGTTTTTCATGGTGTTCCTGGTGGCGTCGGTGTTCTGCGTCGGCTCTATCGACAAGGTAGAGGTAAACGACGACATTACCTCCTATCTTCCGGCCGAGACCGAGACCCGCCGGGGCCTTGACCTGATGGAGCAGGAATTCATCACGCTGGCAAGCGCCGACGTCATGGTGGACAACATTACATACCAGCGGGCGGAGGCGCTCTCGGGGAAGCTGGCGGATATTCCGGGCGTCTCCGAGGTGGCTTTTGACGATACCAGCGACCATTATCGGGGCGCGGCCGCCCTCTTCTCCGTCACCTTCGACGGGGAGGCCGACGATCCGGCGGCGGAGGAGGCCGTCGAAAAGATCCGGACGATACTGGCGGACTATGACGCCTACCTCTCCACCGAGGTGGGACGGGACACCTCCGCCGATCTCCAGCGGGAGATGGGCATCATCCTCATGATCGCCGCCGTAGTCATTGTGGTGGTCCTCCTCTTCACCTCCAAGAGCTATATGGAGGTACCTGTCTACCTCATCGTTTTTGTGGTGGCCGCCATCCTCAACATGGGCACCAACTACTGGTTCGGCACCATCTCCTTCATCACAAACGCCATCGCCGTGGTACTCCAACTGGCCCTGGCCATCGACTATGCCATCATTTTCTGTCACCGCTACATGGAGGAGCGGGACAACGGCCTGGCGGCGCGGGAAGCCGATATCACCGCCCTCTCCAAGGCCATTGTAGAGATCTCCTCCTCCAGCCTCACCACCATATCCGGACTGGTGGCCCTGATGCTCATGCAGCTGCGGATTGGCTTTGATATGGGTATCGTTCTGGCCAAAGGCATCATATTTTCCATGATCTCTGTATTTCTCCTGATGCCCGGCCTGCTGATGCTCTTCAACCGGCCCATTGAGCGTACCCGCCACCGGAATCTGGTACCCAAGATCGACTTCTGGGGCCGGGCGGTGGTGAAGCTCCGGTATGTCCTCCCGCCGGTCTTTCTGGCGGTGGTGATCGCTTGTGTGTTCTTTTCCAACCGGTGTGAATATGTCTTTTCGGCCGACTCCGCGGATTTTGACAACAAGCCGGATTGGCAGATCGCCGACGAGAAGGTCCATGATACCTTTGGGGAAAAGAACACCATCGCCGTGCTGGTCCCCAGGGGAGACTATGATAAGGAGGGGAAGGTCCTCCGCAGGGTGGAGGATCTGGACAATGTCACCGCCGCCACCGGCCTTGCCAACATCGAGGTGGAGGACGGGCGCTATCTCACGGACAGGATGACGCCCAGGCAGTTTGCGGAACTGGCCGGAGTGGATGTGGAGCTCTCCAGGCTCCTCTTCCAGGCTTATGGCCTTTCCAACGAGGAGTACGGCGCCGTCTTTCAGGCCCCGGACGACTACGCCGTGCCTCTGGTGGATGTATTTGAGTTCCTCTGTGAGCAGAAGGACAAAGGCGTGGTAAAGCTCACCGACGACCAGGAGGAGAAGGTGGACGATCTCCAGGAGACCCTGGACCAGGGCCTGGAGCAGCTCCGGGGCGAGCACTGGTCCCGGCTGGTCTTTACCGCCGATGTGCCCGAGGAGGGAGAGGAGACCTATGTCCTGCTGGACCAGATCCGCGCCATCGCAGGCAGCTACTACGGAGATGATGTGGTGTTGGTGGGCAACTCCACCAACGCCCGGGACCTGTCGGAATCCTTCGGGCAGGACAATTTGAAGATCAGCGTCCTCACAGCCCTCTTCGTCATGGTGATCCTGCTGTTCACCTTCAAGTCCGCTGGGCTCCCTGTGCTGCTGGTGCTCACCATCCAGGGCTCTATCTGGATCAACTTCTCCTTTCCCTATCTCACAGGGACCAACCTGTTCTTCCTGAGTTACCTGGTGGTCTCCTCCATCCAGATGGGTGCCACCATTGACTATGCTATTGTAATAACAAATCGTTATATGGAATTGAAAAATTATTATAAGGATCGAAAACAGGCGGCTGTAGAGGCGCTGAGCCAGAGTTTTCCTACCATTCTCACCTCGGGCAGCGTCATGTCGGTGGCGGGGTTTCTCATTGCCGAGATCTCCACCGACGCCACCATCGGCTCCGTGGGGCTGGCTCTGGGCCGGGGCACCGTGACCTCCATCATTCTGGTCATGACGGTGCTGCCCCAGATGCTGATGCTGGGCGATGTGATCATCGAAAAGACCGCCATTACCCTCAACCGCAACCGGAAGCAGCGATTCCACAACGGCGTCATGCGGGTGGACGGACACCTCCGGGGACATGTCTCCGGCTTCGTGGACGGGGAGTTCAAGGGCGTCCTGCGGGGCAGTGTGGACGCCCTGATCGAGAGCAAGTATCAGGAGCTGGAGCTGGAAGACGAGGAGGAGAGCAGGCATGCGGAAAAGTAAACGGATCATTTCCCTCCTGACGGCGCTTTGCCTGACGTTGGGACTGTGCCCCGCCTCCGCCGCGGAGGGGCGGACGGTCTCCGTAGGTACGGCGCGGGAGCTGATCGCACTGTCTGAAAGCTGCACGCTGGACACCTGGAGCCAGGGGCTCACCGTAGAGCTCACGGCGGACATCGACCTGGGAAACGCCGCATTCCGGCCCATTCCCATCTTTTGCGGCGTCTTTGAGGGGAACGGACACCGCATCAGCGGCCTGCGGGTCACGGGCAAGGGGTCCGACCAGGGCCTGTTCCGCTACCTCAAAGAGGGGGCGGTGGTCCGGAATCTGGAGCTGGAAGGGGAGATCCTGCCGGAGGGCACCAAGAGCGGGCTGGGCCTGCTGTGCGGGCGGAACGAGGGCACGGTGACCGGAGTGACCGTCTCCGGTACGGTCTCCGGCGAGGAGGATGTGGGCGGTCTGGTGGGGGTCAACGAGGCCACCGGCGTGCTGCGGCAGTGTGAAAATCAGGCTCAGATCACCGGTGTGACCCACACCGGCGGCATTGCAGGGCGCAATGAGGGGACCATCGAAGCCTGCATCAACCGGGGCGCGATTGATCCGGACGCCAATGACGATGCCCAGGACACAGGCGGCATTGCGGGCCGCTCCTCCGGTACCATCACCGGCTCGGTCAATCACGGGGAGATCGGCTATCCTCACACCGGCTACAATGTGGGCGGTATCGCCGGGCGGCAGAACGGCAGTGTGGTGGGCTGTGAGAATTACGGCTCCATTTGGGGGCGCAAGGACGTGGGCGGTATCGTGGGACAGTTCGAGCCCTATACTGTCCTGACCTATGGGGAGGACCCCATGCAGAGACTGGAAGACGAGCTCTCCCGGCTCTCCGGCCTCATGACCCGCCTCACCGACCAGATCAGCGGCTACAGCGGGGACGCCGTGGACGACCTGAAGGCCGTCAGCGGCGCCATGGACGCCATTCGGGAGACCGCCCATACCGCAGGGACCGACGGCAGGGAGGACGCCCAGGCGGCTGGAGAGGCGATCTACGACTCGGCTCAGATCATCAACGGGGCGCTGGGGACACTTCTGGACCATACGGAGACCTTCGCCGCGGCGGCGGACCGGGATCTCACCGAGCTGGGCGACGCCATGGACGCGCTCCGTGACTGCCTGGACAAGGGCTTTACCGCTATGGACAGCGCGGCCTATGAGGCGCGGCTCACACTGGATGCCCAGGTCAGGGATATGGAAGTTCAGGCCGGACGCATCAGCGCGGCCATCGAGGAGATCGGCGCCTACTTTGACGCCCTGGATGGGGTGGTGCGGGCCGCGGGAAGTCTGCTGAACGGCGGCACACTGGAGGCGCTGGAGGACGCTGTGGAGGAGTTGAAGCGCCACGATGTGGAGCGTGCGCTGACCTCCATTGGGACATCGCTCCGGGAGATCAGCGGGGATGTGACCGCACTGCGGGAAAATCTGGGCGACGCCCTGGACGACTTCGGCGACGCGGCGGACGACACGTGGGAGGAGGCCGACGCGGCCCTGGATCGGGTGTCGGGGGCGGCGGACGGGCTCCAAAGCGCCTGCAAAGGGTTCAGCGACGCCGCCATTGGAGAGCTGCGCACCGTCAACAGCGCCGTGGATGCCATTGAGGATATGCTTCGGCAGTGGCTGGGGGCGCTGAGCGGAAAGGGTGGAAATGCGGCCGATCAGATCGACGAGCAGCTCCAATTGATTGGAGACCGGGTGGACCGGCTCACCGACGGCGCGGCCTCCGCCAACCGGGACCTCCACGATACCACCGGGGATATCCTCAGCCAACTGGACAGTGTCCGCTCTGCCATCACCGATCTGGGTTCCACGCCGGAAAAGACGGTGGATGATGTGTCCGACAGCGTGGAGCAGGAGGGGGAGCAGGGCAGGGTCATCTCCTGTGCTAACCACGGTGAAGTGACCGGCGACGCCAACGTGGGCGGTGTAGCCGGTATTCTGGCCACTGAGCTGGGTCTAGACCCGGAAGAGGACCTGGACATCCAGAACGACAAGCTCCTCTCGGACACCACTGCCTATATCAAAGCTACGGTACGGGACTGCCGCAACGCCGGCGCGGTCACAGCGAAAAACGATTGCGCCGGAGGGATCATCGGCCGGGGCGAGGTGGGCGCCGTGCTGGACTGTCGGAACACCGGGGATGTAGAGACCGCCTCGGGAGGCCAGTGCGGCGGAGTGGCCGGACTCTCCCGCACGGTCATCCGCCGGAGCTATGCCCTGTGTTCCCTTACGGGAAACGACAAGGTGGGCGGCGTGGCCGGAGAGGGGCATGATATCCGGGAGTGCTATACCATGGTGTCTGTCACCGGCGGTGGAGAACGGTTCGGGGCCGTGGCGGGCATGGCGGACGGCGAGGGGGAACGAAACTATTTTGTTCGGGAATCCCTGGCGGGCATCGATGGCGTGGACTATGCGGGAAAGGCGGAACCCATGGACTATGAGGACTTTGCCGCAGTGCCCGGTATGCCGGAGGAATTCCTGGGCTTCCGCATTACGTTTCTGGTGGATGGAGCGGCCATCAAGACCTTGGCGGTCCCCTACGGTGGAGATCTGGACCCGGAGTCCATTCCGGAGGTCCCGCGGAGGGAGGGCGTCTATGGGGCATGGGAGGATTTCTCCCAGGAGAATATCACTCGCAGCCGGACGGTGGAGGCGGTGTACAGCGATTGGATCACCACGATTTCCACCGGAGAGGAACAGCCCGTGCTGCTGCTGGAGGGAGCGTTTGCCCCCGGAGCCAGGCTGGAGGCGGAGGACTGGACGCCGGGAGCGGGCAAACTTCTGGAGGGATATCGGTTGGCGGCCGGATATACCTTCTCGGTGGAGGACAGGGGGCAGGCAGAGCCCCAAGGCGGTTATACCGTCCGTGTCCGGGTCCCGGACGCCAAGGGAGAGGTGTGCGTGGCCGTCTGGCAGGACGGCGCGTTGCGGCTCGCGGAGGCCCGGCAAGAGGGGAGCTACCTCAGCTTTCCTATGGAGCGCGAGGGCTCCTTTGCGGTGCTGACAAGGCCTGGCGTCCCCTCTCCCTGGCTCTTTGCGGCGTCCGCCGCGGTACTGGCAGCCCTGCTGGTGTTGCTCCGGCACAAAAAAAAGGACCGCAGCAAGGCGGCAGTATAGTATAAAGAAGGGTCTCCGCATCCCGGGAGATGGTCGCCGGGAGCGGAGGCCTTTTACAGCGGGAAAGGGCTTGCAAATAACCGCAGAATATACTATACTAAAACAGTCTGTTCGAGATTAGCACAATTGGTAGTGTGCCTGCCTTTTGGGGAGGATAGATACCCTATCCATTTTCCTGAAAGCGAAGACCCGGAAGCCTTTGGGACAGTAACTTGCGGCGGAAATTCCCCAGTTGAAAAAACTCTCGCAAAATCGGGCTTGACCACAGCGGCACCCACAGACACGAAAAACTTGCTTTTTTCTTCTCCGCATGGTATCATGCAGAGAAAACTGAATAACCGGGTGTAGCGCAGTTGGTAGCGCGCCTGCTTTGGGAGCAGGATGCCGCAGGTTCGAATCCTGTCACTCGGACCACGAACAGGGTCGCCGTATTGACGCCCCTGTTCTTTTTTCTCTATTTTTCTTTGATTATCTTGCAAATATACCTCGAATCAGTAAACTACTTGAGACCGCCCGGGTAATTTGGGGCGGTCTCAATTTGCATTTACACCCAAAGGTAACTTTTCAAAATCATCGACTGGTGCACGGCAGGTGCCGTTTTCACAAAGATAATAAAGTACGGCTTGCGCCGGCAGAGGATAATTCAGGGTAAAGGGGGCGATTTCGGCAAGAAGTGATTCGTTTTCTTCCGATTTGAAGATTACGCTGATATCGTCCGCCGGGTTCTTTCGAAGGTATTCCGTTAATTCCTCAGGTGGTTTTTCCCCCGCACAGACCAGTTCCCGATGCGGGTACAGAGAATCCGCAACTGCAAGCATGGAAAACGAGTATCCGGCGGGATAATCGCGGATCTGACCGGAAATAAAGCGAAGTTGCCTGTCTGATCGTTCCTGCCACAGCACATCTCCCGTCAAGGAGGCAATGCGCCCTAGAACCACGGCAGCGACAGAATTCCCCGAAGGGATTGCGCCATCGTACAGCTCCTTCGGGCGTGCGATGAGTCTTTCTGCGTCACGGGCGCCAAGAAAATACCCGCCGTTTGCTTCGTCTTCAAACAGGTCGGTCATTTGCCCTGCGCGAAGTATCGCCTGTTTTAGATAATTTGCGTCTAAGGTTGTGCGATATAGTTCTAAAAGTGCCAGCGCATAAACCGCGTAATCGTCCAGCTGTCCTGCGTGTGCGGCCTCGCCGTCCCGAAATCTGTGGAACAGTCGGCTGTGTTCGTCGGTCATACTTTCTTCAATAAAACGCTGCGCTGCCGACGCTGCCGACGAATAGCGATCGTCGTGAAGGATTGAACCCGCTCGGGCAAGCGCGATGATCGTCCATGCGTTCCATGAAAGCAGAATCTTATCGTCCTTGTGAAGCGCAACCCTCTGTTTTCGGTATTCATAGAGCATTTCAAACTCCGGGGCGCCCATCCGCCAGCCTTCCGCTTTCTGCCCAATCCGGTTCGGAATGCTTTTTTCTTCAAAGTTGCCTCTATCAGTGATTCCGTACAGGCGGCAGAATTCCGCGCCCTTTTCTTGTCCCAAAACACTTTCGATTTCATTCGGCGCAAAGGTATAATATTTTCCCTCCTCACCGTCGCTGTCGGCGTCCTGTCCGCAGTAAAAGCCTCCCTCCGGATCCGTCAATTCACGCAGGATGTAGTCTCCCGTTCGCCGTGCAACTTTTCTTCACACTCCTCGCGGGTGTGGGCGTAGACGTTGCGAGAATGCTTCTTGCCGTCGATCCACATGGGCGAGTAGCGGCCCTCGAAGAGGTGATCATTGATCTCGGTGATGCAGCCGGTGCCGTGTTTGACATAGAGCAAGTCCAGATGGCCCAGCTTTTTCTCCCGGTCCCAAACAACGATGGCCCCGCCGACGATTTGCCCGCCCTCCACCGCCCTGTAGGCGATGGCCCCCTCCGCGCCAAGGGAGCGGTCGATGTCGGACTCCGGCAACACCAGCTCTCCGGCGGCGAAGCAGCCGCCCTCCTGGGCGCCCAGCTGGAATGCCCCCTGCATATCCGCCTTGTACTGGGGCAAGTCCCTTTTCTCCAGTAAACGCAGTCCCAAATTCATGTTCCGATCTTCCTTTGCAGATACACCATATCCACTAGTTGGACCCCGCACTCATAGATAGGATGGTCGTAGTGGTCGGTGAAGAAGTTCTTCACCAGATGGTGCCTGCGAAACCCGCAGGCCTCGTAAAATGGGATGGTGGACAGGCTGTCTCCAGTGCCCACCTGCAGCACCGCATAGCGTCCTGAATAGGTTCGGATGAGGAAGTCCACTAGGGCCTTTCCATAGCCTTTGCCCTGAAAGCCCGGCTCCACAGCGATGTTTTTCAGTTCCAGAACGCCGTCGCCCTCGGCAGCCGCCACGCACTCGGCTTTGACTTCGCCGTCCTCCAGCACATACATGGTCCCACGCTCCAGATAGCGGTCGATCATGTCCTCTTGCTCATCCGCCAACAACAGCAAGGCGAGGTATTTCTTTTTGTCCCTCTCAACTTTTCTGATTTCCATGGGCACACCTTACTTTTTTAGGAGCCGTTTCAAAGCGGCGGCGTTCAGCAGATTCACCGTCACGAACTTCCCTTGATAAAATACCGCCCAGTTGTTGAACACACCGGGCAGAGCCTTGGCCTTTTCCAAAGTGTCCACTGGAATGAGGATATAGGGTACCTCCAGCTCCCCGCAGGTCCTGTGCACCAGTTCTACGCTCTGATGGATGTAGGGACACTGGGGGCTATAATAGATGGTCAAGTCCGAGCTTTCGATCTCCAACTGCTTGGCATTCTCCGCAAAGTGCGGCTTGGTTCCGTCAAAGGAGCGGGCCAGCAGCCGATAGCCGCCCGGGGTGGTATCCACCGTTTCAAACCCATATTTCGCTGCGAAGGCCTGGTCCGAGAGCCAGGCCTTTTGCTTTTCGGCACCCAGCATACACACACCGGATTTCCCCTTGGATTTGGCGTCGGCCAGGCAGTACTCCATCAGATGCCTGCCGTAGCCCTTGCCCTTAAATTCGCCGGAGACCCACAAGCAGTAGATGTAGAGATAGTTCTCTCCCTCCACTGGTGCCCAGGCGGTCTCCAGCGGAGCGTACTCGATGAACACCACACCCTTGGTGTCCAGCTTGCGGAACACATGGCCTTCCCGGAGCCGTTGGGCCAGCCAGGCCCGCTTGGCTTCCACGCCGGGGTGGGGCTTCTTGCTGCGGATAATGCAGCACAAATGCTCCTGCGCCAGATTGTCTTCCGTCAAATTGATAAATTGATCACTCATTGCTTGTCACCGCTTTTCGTATACCAGATCTACGATTCCGTTGTAATGTTCTGTTCCCACCAGCTTCAGCGGCAGTTCTGGCCCTAGTTCGGGGTACAGCCGCACGCCTTTGCCCAGTACTGTGGGGATTACCGACAGCCACAGTTTATCGATGCGCCCCTCTTTCAGCAGCTGCCCGGCCACGGACGCACCGCCGCAGATCCAGATGTTTCCCTCCCGCTCCGCTTTCAGCTTGCCCGCCAGGGCGGTCAGTTCTCCATTCCAGAAGCAGATACCCTCCTGGTCCTCTTCCTGCCGGTGGGTTACCACATAGCAGGGACGGCCCTCATAGGGCCAGCTGTCCGGGGAAAGCTCCGTGACGATCTGACGATAGGTGGTCCAACCCATAACGATGGTGTCCACCGTCTCATAAAACGCCGGGTAACTGCCGGGGGCATCCGGTTCACTGCCGTCACCGCCCAGCCAGCCCACGCCGCCCTGCTCGTCCGCAATATATCCGTCCACACTCATGGCGAGATATAAAACGATCTTTCCCATGACCATCCCCTCCGTTGCCCCTATTGTACCCAATGGTCACAAAAAGCACAAGGCAAAAAGAAACATGACAGACAGTTGTCGTGTTCCTATGGTATAATAGCTACAGAACGGCGATTATGCTTCGATTTTCAGTCGTTTTCTCGCCCCTGACGGGGCAGCCGAAAAACATGGCGTGATACCACTCCAGGGCCGTCGTCATGGTATCATGCAGGAAAAACCAAGAAGGGCGGTGCATCTCATGAAGATGGAGCGGCTCATCGGTATCCTATCCATCCTGCTCCAGCGGGAGAATGTCACCGCCCCGGAGCTGGCGGAACAGTTCGAAGTGTCCCGCCGGACCATCCAGCGGGACATCGAGTCCCTGTGCCGGGCGGGCATCCCCATCTCCACCGCCCAGGGCGCAGGCGGCGGCATCTCCATCATGGAGGGCTATCGGGTGGACCGTACGGTGCTCACCGATCCGGAGATGCAGGCCATCCTGGCAGGGCTGCGGAGCCTGGACAGCATCAGCGGCACCCGGCGCTATGCTCAGCTGATGGAGAAGCTGTCCGCCGGGACAGGTGGGCTGGTGCCCGGCAGCGCCCACATGCTCATTGACCTCTCCTCCTGGTACAAGACCAGCCTGCCGCCGAAAATTGAGCTCATCCAGGGGGCCATCGAGCAGCACCATACTATCCGCTTTACCTATTTCTCGCCCAAAGAGGAATCGGTGCGAATCGTCGAGCCATGCTACCTGGTGTTCCACTGGTCCGCTTGGTATGTGTGGGGCTGGTGCCAAATGCGGGAGGATTTCCGCCTGTTCAAATTGAACCGTATGACGGGCCTCACCTCCGGGGAACTTTTTGAGCCCCGGCCTGCGCCTCTGCCCGACCTGGAGCCGGAGCGGGTCTTTCCGGTGAAATATCAGGTCACCGTTCTCTTTGACCCGACCTGCCGCTGGCGTCTGGTGGAAGAGTACGGCGCGGACCGCTTCACCGTGGAGCCGGACGGGCGGCTGCGTTTTACCGGAGGCTTTCCAGACGCGGACAGCGTGCTCAGCTGGGTCCTGACCTTCGGAGACAAGGCGGAGCTGCTGGAGCCGGAAGAGTTGCGGGAGCGGCTTGGAGTTTGGAGTCAAACCTTGGCCGACCGTTATCGAGGGAGGGATTAGCATAGCGTCTCATCCGGATTTTGTGAACTATGTGGCCGAGCAGCTACGGGAGGCCGGAGCCATCCGCAGCCGGAAGATGTTCGGCGAATACGGCCTTTACTGCGACGATGTGTTCTTCGCCGTCATCTGTGACGACCAGTTTTTCGTAAAGATTACCCCGCGGGGCGAAGCGGCGTTCCCCGACCTGCCCAAGGCTCCGCCTTATGAGGGGGCGAAGGACTCCCTGCTGGTGGAAGATGTGGAGGACCGGGAGCGGATGACGGGGCTGGTGCGCGTCACCTGCGAGGCGCTGAGAAGCAGGCACCAAAAGAAGAGGAGGAATGACCATGCCCTTTGATTACAAGAAAGAATACAAGGAATTCTATCTGCCTCCCACGACGCCGGGTATCGTCACGGTACCGGCTATGAATTTCCTGGCGGTGTGGGGCCAGGGTGATCCCAATGAGGAGGATGGCGCCTATAAGCAGGCCCTGGGAATGCTCTACGCCGTGGCCTTCACCATCAAAATGAGCAAGATGGGCAAGCACAAGCTGGAGGGGTACTTTGACTATGTGGTGCCGCCCCTGGAGGGCCTGTGGTGGCAGGAGGGCGTCCATGGGATAGACTACGCCTGCAAGGCGGATTTTCAGTGGATCTCCCTCATCCGGCTGCCGGAGTTTGTGACGAGAGAGGTCTTTGACTGGGCGATCCGGGAGGCTACGGAAAAGAAGCAGAAGGATTTCTCTCCGGTGGAGTTCTTCCCTTGGGAGGAGGGAGTGTGCGTCCAGTGCATGCACATTGGCCCCTACGACGACGAGCCCGCCACGGTGGCCGCCATGGAGGAATACGCCAAGGCCCAGGGCTATGAGGCGGACTTTGGGGAGGGCCGGTTCCACCACGAGATCTACCTCAGTGATGTGCGGCGGTGTAAACCGGAGCGGATGAAAACCGTCATCCGGCACCCCACCAAAAGGACAGAGTAATGAAACACATTTATACACAAATCCGCAAAATGTGCCCGAAGGGATGTGGTCTTCTGCGGGAATTTCTCTATTAGGCCATCTATCCTATCTCCCGTAGGGAGCGGAACCGCCGCCCCGGTCGGTGGTCGATCTGCCGGAGCTGCAGGTCTATATTGCAGGTTTTGGCACACAACCCGGGGATCACTGTCTCGTTGCCGAGACGGAGGGAACGGTCGTTGGCGCAGTGTGGAGCCGTATCATGGAGTACTATGGCCACATCGACAGCAGTACGCCATCCCTGACCATCTCGCTATTGCCGGGATACCGCGGGCTGGGCATTGGGACACAGCTGCTGGACAGCCTTCTGTTTCTGCTGCGGGAGAACGGTTATCTACGGGCATCGCTCTCTGTTCAGAGAAAAAATCCAGCGTTGCGCCTGTATGAGCGGGCGGAATTTCAGATCCTGGAGGAAAAAGACACGGAATATTTGATGCTGCGGGACATCACCCAAGCGGTGCAACAGGGGAGCGTGGATATGGAAACAACAATGGAGAAGCAGCGGGAAAACAAAATCCGGCAGTGGGTTTCCATGTGGCTGGACAAGCAGAACACGGGCATTGAGGACCTTTTTGCCCCCGACGCCGTCTACATCGAGAGCTGGGGGCCGGAGTATCACGGAAGTGGGAAAATCAAGCTGTGGTTTGACGAGTGGAACACCCGGGGAACCGTGCAGCGCTGGGATATCCGGCAGTATTTTCACAAAGGGGACCAAACCGTAGTGGAGTGGTCCTTCCGGTGCGCCATGACAGATGGTCTGATCCAGAGCTTTGACGGTCTCTCCCTCATTCGTTGGAATGGAGCGGGACAGATCCGCTTTTTGCAGGAATTCGGCTGCAACGAAAATCGTTATGACCCCTACGCCCAAGGGAAAACCCCGGTGTTCCGGGAAGAGCAGGCGCTGTGGTTCTAAGGGAGGAAACGGCATGAAAGGTTTTACCCGTACAGAAACCCGCTTCTCCCTGTGTGGCCTCAACTGCGCCCTGTGCTCCATGCACCTGGGCGGCCACTGTCCCGGCTGCGGCGGCGGAGCAGGCAATCAGAGCTGCGCTATGGCCCGGTGCTCCCTGGAGCACGGCGGCGTCCAGTTTTGCTGGGAATGCCCGGAGTACCCCTGTCCCCGCTATGATGGCTTCGGCGACGGGGATTCCTTTGTCCCTCACCGGAACCGGCAGCAGGACATTGCCCAGGCCCGGGAACTGGGACTGGAGGCGTACCTTGCCCAACTGGAGGAAAAACGGGCGATCCTGGATAAACTTCTGGCCTATTACAACGATGGCCGCCGTAAAACTCTTTTCAACACAGCGGTCCATCTCTTGCTCCTGGAGGATCTGCGCTCTGTGATGGCCGCTCTGGACAGCCGGCCGGAACTGGCAGAGCAGACGGTCAAGGATCGTGCCCTTGCCGCTGTGGGGCTGCTTCAGGAGGCGGCGGACCGCCAAGGTATCAGCCTGAAGCTCAACAAGAAACAAAAGAAGGGGTGATCGTATGGCGGTTTCCAAAGTGACAGTCCATTTTCCCTGTCCGGTGGAGCGGGTGTGGCATACGGTGACCGACCTCACCCATACCGCCTGGCGCAGTGATCTTGCGCGGGTGGAGGTACTGGACGAGGGCCGTTTTGTGGAACACACCAAAAGCGGCTACGCCACCAACTTTGCGGTCACAGTCTGTGAGCCGCTCCGTCAATGGGCCTTTACCATGGAGAGCGGCAACATGTCCGGCTCCTGGGAAGGGGCCTTCGAGTCGGCGGAGGGCGGCACCCGGCTGACTTGCACTGAGGCCGTCACCGCCAAGCACTGGTGGATGCTCCCCTTTATCCCCGGATATCTGAAACGGCAGCAGAAGCTGTATCTGGATGATCTGCGAAAGGAACTGCTGAAATGAGCGCTTCTATGGATGGGACTCCGCTTGCACAGGACAACCGGACGCTGATCTCTAATCTTGACAGGCTCCATACGACTGTGATGGGTACAGAACGGATCAAGCGGAATCTGAACATAGAGACGGACGCAGTCGCATATTGCAAGGCTTTGATTTTGAAGAGAAACTGCGTGATTTATCAGCAGGGCAAGAACTGGTACTGCGGGGTGGATGGGGTGCGTATCACCATTCATGCCCGAAGCTACACGATCATCACCGCACATACAGAAAGGGCAGCGTCCAATGGATCGCAATGAGGAATAAAACCATGGAAATAAAACTCGCACAAACACAAGACATTCATGCCTAGATGGCGCTGGTGGAACAGGTCCGGGATGTCTTTTCCGGTCTGGAGACCGCCGAAGCTATGGAGGAACACAGAGCCACAGTCCTGCGCTTTATGGAAAATTCCTCCGCCGTCTGCGCGGCGGAGGCGGACCGCATGACGGGCATTTTGCTGTTTTCCAAGGAACCGGGTGAGCTATGCTTCCTGGCGGTGGACCCGGCCTGCCGGAGACAGCACGTTGCGCAGAAGCTGGTGTCCTTCATGCTGACGCAGATGGAAGAGGGCAAAGACATTTCCCGAATCACCTACCAGGAAAGCGCCCCCAACGGACAGGCCGCACGGGCCTTCTACAAGCGCCTGGGCTTTTCAGAGAGCAGACTGACCGAAGAATTCGGCCACCCTGCCCAAGAGTTCGTTTTAAAACGGCAGACCACCGGACAAACATGAGCACGGAAAATCGGGCAGGGGCCGCTGATTTCCGGTATGCTGGATCCAGAAGGACGGTGTGACCAATGGATTGGGTAACAAGCATTCATCAGGCGATCCAGTATATCGAGGAACATCTCCGGGAGGAGCTGACCATCCGGGAGATCGCGCAGCAGGCGGCCCTGTCTCCTTTTTACTTCCAGAAGGGGTTTGCCATGCTGTGCGGCATGACGGTGGGCGACTACATCCGCCAGCGCCGGCTCTCCGCCGCCGGGCTGGAGGTCCTCACGACGGACCGGAAAATCATCGACATCGCGCTGGAGTTCGGCTACGATTCGCCGGACAGCTTTACCAAAGCCTTTGCCCGGTTCCATGGCCTCACACCTGCCGCACTGCGAAAAGGCGGAGGCGCGGTCTGTTCCTTTGCTCCGCTTCGAATCAAAGTGACATTGGAAGGTGGTCAAAACATGGACTGTAAGGTTATGAAAAAAGAGGCGTTTACGGTGCTCTGCCGGGCAAAGACTTTCAAGTATGAGGACGCCGCCGCTCAGGTCCCCCAGTTCTGGGCGGAGCATTTCGGCACAGGTGGAGGCAAGGTGGTGTGCGGCATGTACGGCATCAACCTGGACGAGAGTATGGGCGGCAACGAGTTTGAATATCTCATCGCCGACAACTACGATCCAGCCAAGGAAATCCCTGACGGCTTCACCACCCGTACCATCCCGGCCCACACCTGGGCGGTGTTCCCCTGCACCGGCCGGATGCCTCAGGCTCTCCAGGGGCTGAACCAGCAGATATTCTCCCAGTGGCTGCCCACGAACCCAGACTACAAGATCGCCGCCGGCATCAACGTGGAGCTGTACAGCGACGCCAGCAAGTTTGAGAACGGCGCTCAGGACCAGGACTACTACTGCGAGGTCTGGATTCCGGTGGAAAAGAAGTAAGGCACATCCCCCACGGGAAAATGCCCCTGTGCGATAAAGGAGCACGAGAGGCTTGATCGACAGCCGCCTCGCTATAAGAGGAATTTGATAGAGAAACTCATACCTATACGGTAGAATAACAATATAATTCTGATTGATAGAGGAGGCGGCTGTCGTGCTTGACATGGTACCGGACGCAGAGCAAATGACAACTTTAGTGGGAAAATCCTTATACGAGATCTGGACTCAATTATGTGCCTTGATTGATGAAAAATATGACATGGAACGTCTGTGGGGCAGCGGTGGAAAAGCATGGACCTATGAATATAAATACCGCCGAGGCGGCAAAACCCTATGCGCACTGTATGCGAGAGAAAACTGCATAGGATTTATGATCATCTTAGGTAAGGATGAGCGCTTGAAATTCGTGAATGACAGAGAACATTACTCAGAGGAAGTTCAAAGAATTTATGACGAAACGCAGACCTACCACGATGGAAAATGGCTGATGTTTGAGCCAACAGACACCTCGTTGTTTGATGATTTTATCAGGCTTTTGGGCATTAAGAGGAAACCAAACAGAAAATAGAGACATGATCCTTAGAAGGGGACGGCGCATTCATGATGCCGTCCCCTCTCGCTTTTCTATTCCCAACATCTTTTGGAGCATCTCAATAGTGCTTGGCCACCGTGTGCCTGGTTGCCTTCGCGCCCTTGGCGATGACGCTCATATTAGTTTCATCAGGATGGAACTTCATGTGCTCTCAGATCTGGCGCTCCTTCTTGTGGAGCTTGCACGGTGGGGGGATCCCCCGCAGGCGGTCCTGTACGGCCTTCCGCCCCGCGTTCATCTGCAGAATGAGCACCTTCAGTTCCTCCCGGGTGTGGACGTAGGCGGGCTTGAAGTGTTTGGTTCCGTCCGGCCAGGCGGGCAAGTAGCGGCCCCCAAAGAGGTGGTCATTGAGGTCAGAGATGCAACCGGTACCGGGCTTTCGGGTACACCTGGTCACCGGCTGGAAGTCGGTGACTGGATTCTGTTTTGTCAGAGGCAGCGCTTGGGCAGGTGGGCTGCTCCGGCTTTAACGGATGGGGAAAGATCCATTCCGTCAGGGCAGTCTTTTCCGCTCCCGGAGCGACTCGGCAGTGCTGGGCGACAGGGTAAATGGTGCGAGTCCCCGCGGCGGTCTTGGTATCCCAGGGCGTCAAAGTACCGCCTTTCTCCTCGCAGGTACTCATCGTCCAGCTTAACACAGTCCACCAGCGTACTCAGACCCATGTCCAGCTCCACCGACTTTACGATAAAGCCGGTGAGATTTCGGCTGCCATCTTCCGTATATCTTCGCTCCAGGATTGCTTTTTTCTCCGGCGACAGGTAGAGGGGAAGTTTCGCTTTTTTGCTCATGTTGGTCTCCTCTCCGGGGCTTGCCCCCTGTTTTTTCCCTGTGGGAGCAGGCACTGCGGGATAACGACCGCAGAACTGATTTTTCTCTCTGGATTCGCCCCCATTTTTAACGCCCACGGAAACTCCCGAAACTGCCCGCTTGCCGATTCCGCTGTTCCTCCAAGTGAAGCATCTGTTGCTGGTAACAGCGATCCATCGCTACTTGAATGGGCATGGTGTACTGGTTGTTGCCGTTCCACTTCATACCATGGTTGTCGATATAGCTGGTGCTCTCCACAGCAATGAGCTGCTTCCCCTCCAACTTTTGTCCGCATCCCCCGGCCCAATGGCAGAATTCAGGATGAAAGATTTGCGGGTAAGGCTGGCGGAACAGGGGATTTCCTGATTTTCCAAATGGAGGTTTTGACCAACTCTTTCGGTCGGGCAATCGCTTTCTGCGGCGCTGGGGCGCCGAAGGAACCCTGCTTTTGAACCGGTTCAAAAGCAGGGTTCCCTTTTCCAGGGAGGCCCGCGTGAAACCGGCCTGAAAAATATTTTCAAAAAAGAGGAGCAGCCTATTGACTTGGAGTCTACTCCAGGTGTTATGGTAGTAAAAAGCATGCGGAACAGAGGAGAAGATCCTGCGACGCCTCTCTGGCTGCAGGAACGCGAAGCAAACGTACAAGGGCTGAGACAACGCTTTACTATGATGGGGCCGCACCGCCGGACGGGGCAAGGCAGGTGACTGCATGGCCTGCGGGATACCCGTCCGGCTCAAAAGACCGCCGGGACCCTTTGTGCGCGAAGGGAGAGACCGGCTGAATGCTGGAAAGGAGACAGACGCCATGACCATTGCAGAAGTGAGCAGGAGATTCGACCTGTCGGCGGACACCCTGCGCTATTACGAACGCATCGGACTGATTCCACCGGTACCCCGCACCAAGAGCGGTATCCGGGACTACGACGAGGAGTCCTGCAACTGGATCGAGCTGATGAAGTGTATGCGCGCCGCGGGCGTGCAGATCGAGGCGCTGATCGAGTATGTGGCCCTCTTCCAGCGGGGCGACGAGACCGTGGAGGCCCGCAAGGCCCTCCTGATCGAGCAGCGGGAACAATTGACGGCCCGCATGGAAGAGATGCAGCAGTCGCTGGACCGGCTCAATCACAAGATCGAGCGGTATGAAAAGGGCCTGATGTGCAAGGCGCAGCTGCTTCAGCGGCATCAGGACGGAAAGAAGAACGGCCATGTGTGACTGGAAGCAAGGCGTGATCTTTCCCCGGGGGGCGGAGAACGCCGCCTTTGCCCCCTATTTTGTGGGCCGGAGCTATTTGAATATGCTCTCGCTGGAGGGGGTGGTCATCGGCAACGTGACCTTTGAGCCGGGCTGCCGAAACAACTGGCACATACACCGGGCCGCAAAAGGCGGCGGGCAGATCCTGCTGTGCATCGGCGGCCGGGGGTGGTACCAGGAGGAGGGAAAGCCAGCCCGTGAACTCCGGACCGGAGATGTGGTCCATATTCCCGCCAACGTGAAGCACTGGCACGGCGCCGCCAAGGACAGTTGGTTTGCCCACCTGGCCGTGGAGATACCGGGGGAGGGCGCCGGGAACGAGTGGTGCGAGCCGGTGGATGACGAGGCATATGGGAAGTTGCCGTAACTATAGAAGCGAAGTACCGCAGGGGGCGGAGCGGACCGGAAACGGCCCGGTCCGCCTTTCTGACGCCAAGGAATTAGCACTCTATAATGATGAGTGCTAACATTTACAGTTTAGACATATTTGCCTGTATATTTGTTCATAATCCAGGCTTATACTAGGTCCAGAAGATGAGACAAGGGGGCGCGTTCGAGAGGGCGCAGTCCCCGGAAAGAGGATGGTTTCCATGAAAAGCAAAGGATTTTAGCAAATTAGTCTAATGACTGCTAACAGAGAAATCAAGATGGATCACAGTTTGAAAGGAGCCTTTTATATGTTTGGTATGATTCCCTTTGAGCGCAATAACGACAATTTCTTTGATATTTTTGACAACTTTGAGCGCAAGTTCTTCGGCAACAGCAGCGCCGCCCTGCCCGATTTCCGCACCGATATCCGCGACGCGGGCGACAAGTTCGTGCTGGAGGCAGAGCTGCCCGGTTTCCAGAAAGAGGATATCAAGCTGGATGTGAAGGATGGGATCCTCACCATCTCCGCCGAGCACAGCGAGAGCAAGGACGAAAAGAACGAGCAGGGCGGTTATATCCGCAGGGAGCGCCGCTATGGGTCCTTCCGCCGTTCCTTCGACATCAGCGGTGTGGATGACGAGCACATCACCGCCTCCTATCAGAACGGCGTGTTGGAGCTGCATCTCCCCAAGGTCATTCCTGCCGTGCCGGAGAGCAAGCGCATCGCCATAGAGTAAACAGCGCGGATGGGCCGGAGCGTGACAAGCGCCAGGGCTCCGGAGCGCTCTGCTGGGAGAGAAGGAGCCGGTCAGCGCGGTCTGGCCGGCTCCTCCCTGTATGCCTCCCAGTGCGGACAGGTCCCGTCGGGCTGCGGATACCGCCCTTGGTGGGGTACGTGACAGTGCCCGTACCAGAGAGGTTCGAGCCGTCCGCCCTCGCTCAGGACGTAGTGCTGGCGATAGTGGACGCAGGTGCCGCAGACCTGTGGGCGCGCGATATAGATTTTGGGGGATATCATAGCATTTACCTCAAGGGACATTATAAATCTGATCGGGTTTAAAGTCAATACATCCAATCAGGTTTGTGATATGGTCCTCATGAGGTGATAACATGTACTGCTATCCAAGACTGCGCGATTTGCGAGAGGATCAGGATATGACGCAGGCGGAAGTGGGTCGCCTGCTGGGAACAACACAGCAGCAGTATTACAAATATGAAAAGGGGATTCAAGAGATTCCCGCCCACCATCTGATCGTCCTGGCCGACTATTACCACGTCACTGTGGATTATCTCCTGGGCCGGGACACCAAAAATTTGTAAATCAATCACTCCGGAAAGGATGTGAACCACCATGAACATGAATCAATTCACACAGAAATCCCTGGAAGCGGTGCAAAACGCCCAGACCATCGCCCAGGAGTACGGCAACCAGCAGATCGAACAGGTCCATCTCCTCTACGCACTGTTGGAGCAGGAGAACGGCCTGATCCCGCAGCTCCTGGGCGGCATGGGCCTCACCGTCCCGAGTCTGGAAGCGGCCGTCCGTAAAGAGGTAGAGGAGCTGCCTCGGGTGACGGTGGGCGGCGGCCGGGAGGCGGGCAAGGTCTATATCGCCGCCGACGTGGACAAGGCCCTCAACCGGGCGGAAGCCGTGGCCTCCTCCATGAAGGATGAATATGTCTCTGTGGAGCATCTGCTCCTCGCCCTGGTGGAGACGGCCAACGGCGGGCTCAAAGACTTGTTCCGTACCTACAACATCACCAAGGAGGGGGTGCTCAAAGCCCTCTCTGCCATCCGGGGCAACCAGAGGGTGACCTCCGACAACCCTGAGGAGACCTACGACGCCCTCAAGAAATACGGTTCCGATCTGGTGGAGCGGGCCCGGCAGAATAAGCTGGACCCCGTCATCGGTCGGGACGACGAGATCCGAAACGTGATCCGCATCCTGAGCCGGAAGAGCAAGAACAATCCGGTCCTCATCGGCGAGCCCGGCGTGGGCAAGACCGCCATCGCCGAGGGCCTGGCCCAGCGGATCGTCAAAGGGGACGTGCCCGGTTCCCTGAAGGACAAGACCATCTTCGCCCTGGATATGGGTTCCCTGGTGGCCGGCGCCAAGTACCGCGGCGAGTTTGAAGAGCGGCTCAAAGCGGTGTTGGGCGAGGTCAGGAAGTCCGAGGGACGGATCATCCTCTTCATCGACGAGCTCCACACCATCGTGGGCGCGGGCAAGACCGAGGGCGCCATGGATGCAGGCAACCTCCTCAAGCCCATGCTGGCCCGGGGCGAGCTCCACTGCATCGGCGCCACCACCCTCAACGAGTATCGCCAGTATATCGAAAAGGACGCGGCCCTGGAGCGCCGGTTCCAGCCCGTCATGGTCAGCGAGCCCACGGTGGAGGACACCATCGCCATCCTCCGCGGCCTGAAGGAGCGCTACGAGGTGTTCCACGGCGTGAAGATCACCGACAACGCCATCATTGCCGCCGCCACCCTCTCCAACCGCTATATCACCGACCGGTTTCTCCCCGACAAGGCCATCGACCTAGTGGACGAAGCCTGCGCCATGATCCGCACAGAGATCGACTCCATGCCCACCGAGCTGGATGTGATCCGCCGGAAGATCATCCAGCATGAGATCGAGGAGGCCGCCCTCAAGAAGGAGGACGACGGCATTTCCAAGGAGCATCTCGCCGAGATCCAGAGAGAGCTGGCCGAGATGCGGGATGAGTTCAACGCCCAAAAGGCCCAGTGGGAGAACGAGAAGAACGCCATCGGCAAGGTGCAGAAGCTCCGCGAGGAGATGGAAAACGCCAACGCGGCGCTGGAGAAGGCCCAGCGGGAGTACGACCTCAACAAGGCTGCGGAGCTCCAGTACGGCAAGATCCCCGAGCTCCAGAAGGCCCTGGAGGCCGAGGAGCGGATCGCCCAGGAGGGCAAGGAGCGCTCCCTGCTGCGGGATAAGGTCACGGAGGAGGAGATCGCCCGCATCATCCAGCGATGGACCGGCATCCCCGTGTCCAAGCTCATGGAGGGCGAGCGGGAGAAGCTCCTCCATTTGGAGGACATCCTCCACCAGAGGGTGGTGGGCCAGGACGAAGCCGTGCGCCTGGTGAGCGAGGCTATCCTGAGAAGCAGGGCCGGCATCGCCGACCCCGACAAGCCCATCGGTTCCTTCCTGTTCCTGGGCCCCACGGGTGTGGGCAAGACGGAGCTGGCCAAGACCCTGGCCGAAGCCCTCTTCGACAGCGAGAAGAACTTGGTGCGGATCGATATGTCGGAGTATATGGAGAAGTTCTCCGTTTCCCGGCTCATCGGCGCCCCTCCCGGATATGTGGGCTATGAGGAGGGCGGCCAGCTCACCGAGGCCGTCCGCCGCCAGCCCTACTCCGTGGTCCTCTTCGACGAGGTGGAGAAGGCCCACCCGGACGTGTTCAATATATTACTCCAGGTATTGGATGACGGCCGTATTACGGATAGTCAAGGCCGGACGGTGGATTTCAAGAACACCATCATCATCCTTACCTCTAACTTGGGCTCTCAGTTCCTGCTGGACGGCATCGGTCCCAACGGGGAAATCACCGAGGAGGCCAGAAACCAGGTCAGCGACCTGCTGAAGCACTCCTTCCGGCCCGAGTTCCTCAACCGGCTGGACGAGATCGTGTTCTATAAGCCCCTTACCAAGGACAACGTCACCCACATCATCAACCTGATGGTGGCGGAGCTTAACCGGAGGCTGGGAGACAAGCAGCTCACCGTGAGTCTCACCGAGCGGGCCAAGGACCACGTCATTGACAGCGCCTACGATCCCATTTACGGCGCCCGGCCCCTGCGCCGTTACCTCCAGCACACCGTGGAGACCCTCATCAGCCGGAAGATCATCTCCGGCGAGGTGGAGCCCGGCGACACCCTGGTGGTGGACTGTGCCGGGGGCGAGCTCACCGTCAGCGCCGTGCAGGTGCAATGATTCCGCAAAAAGCAGATCAATGTTAAGCTTTGGCCCCGCCGGGCATGCCCGGCGGGGCCTTTTACCGCTTGAAATAAGGTGGGCTTTCCATAGAAAAAACAGGATGTGCGCATATTGTGGACTATTGTGCGTTCAAACGAGACAAAAGAGGAAAAACAGCATATCCCTGTGCGTTCTGACGAGCTTTGCAACTTTAGAAGAAACAGATTGCAAAAATGGCTTCCATATCGTATAATAAAGAACAATAAACCAATGGTCGTGAAATCCTGACAAGGGCTGTCGGACAGCGGGCAGGCGATTTCGCCCGCCCCTTTTTCTTCGGAGCACGACTTACCTTTGAATGAAAGCGAGGAAGGGGAAAGTGTCAGAACACAACTTCAAGAAGGTACTGGTGGCCAACCGGGGGGAGATCGCCATCCGGATTTTCCGGGCCTGTTATGACCTGGGGCTGCACACGGTGGCCATGTATTCCAATGAGGACACCTATGCGCTCTTCCGCACCAAGGCCGACGAGGCCTACCTGATCGGGGAGAACAAGTCCCCCCTGGGGGCTTATTTGGATATCCCCGGCATCATCGATCTGGCCAAGCGGAGAGGCGTGGACGCCATTCATCCGGGCTATGGGTTCCTCTCCGAGAACGCCGAATTCGCCCGCGCCTGCGAGGAGGCGGAGATCACTTTTATCGGTCCGGACTCCGGCATCCTGGCCCAGATGGGCGACAAGCTGGCGGCCAAGGCGACGGCCCTGGCCTGCGGCGTGCCCACCATACCCGGCTCCAAAGAGCCCCTGCGGGACGCCGACGAGGCCCTGGAGCGGGCGGTGTCCTATGGGTTTCCCGTCATTCTCAAGGCGGCCGCCGGAGGCGGCGGCCGCGGGATGCGCCGCTGTGACAGGCCCGAGGAGGTCAAGCCCGCCTTCGAGCTGGTGAAGGGAGAGGCCCATAAGGCCTTCGGCAACGACGATATCTTCATTGAAAAGTACCTGGTGGAGCCCAAGCATATCGAGGTCCAGGTGCTGGGCGACCGGTACGGCAATGTGGTCCACCTGGGAGAGCGGGACTGCTCCCTTCAGCGGCGGTACCAGAAGGTGGTGGAGTTCGCGCCGGCCTGGAGCGTGCCGCAGGCCACGCTGGAAAAGCTCCGCGCAGACGCGGTGAAGATCGCCCGGCATGTGGGCTATGTGAACGCCGGCACGGTGGAATTTCTGGTGGATCGGGACGGCAATCACTACTTTATTGAGATGAATCCCCGCATCCAGGTGGAGCACACCGTCACCGAGCAGGTCACCGGCATCGATCTGGTGCGGGCACAGATCCTCATCGCCGAGGGACACCCCCTCTCCCACCCATCCATCGACATGGGCAGCCAGGACAATCTGCACATCAAGGGGTATGCCATCCAATGCCGGGTCACTACCGAGGACCCGGCCAACCACTTCGCGCCCGACACCGGAAAGATCACCGCCTATCGCTCCGGTGGCGGCTGCGGCGTCCGCCTGGACGGCGGCAACGCCTATACCGGGGCCGTGATCTCCCCCTATTACGACTCCCTGCTGGTCAAGGTCACCTCCTGGGACAACACCTTTGAGGGGGCCTGCCGCCGGGCCACCCGCGCGGTGCGGGAGGAGCACGTCCGGGGCGTCAAGACCAATATCCCCTTCATCACCAACATTCTCAGCCACCCCACCTTCCGGTCCGGGGCCTGCCACACAAAGTTCATCGACGAGACCCCCGAGCTCTTCGAGATGCAGTACGGCCAGGACCGCGCCACCAAGGTGCTCAAGTACATCGCCCAAAAGCAGGTAGACAATTCTTCCATCGACCGCCGGCAACTGGACATCCCGCGGATCCCACGCGCCTCCGGCGAGGCCCGGCCCGGGCTCAAGCAGCTCCTGGACCAGAAGGGGCCCGAGGCCCTGCGGGACTGGGTGAAGGGGCAGAAAAAGCTCCTCATCACCGACACCACCATGCGGGACGCCCATCAGTCCCTGCTCTCCACCCGGGTGCGGACCCGGGATATGCTCCTGGGGGCGGACGGCACTGCGGAGATCCTGGCGGACTGCTTCTCCCTGGAGATGTGGGGCGGGGCCACCTTCGACGTGGCCTATCGGTTCCTCCACGAGTCCCCCTGGGAGCGGCTGGACCTGCTGCGGGAGAAGATCCCCAACATCCCCTTCCAGATGCTGCTCCGGGGCGCCAACGCCGTGGGCTACACCAACTATCCGGACAATCTGATCCGCGCCTTTGTGAAGGAGGCCGCCCGCTGCGGCATTGACGTATTCCGCATCTTCGACTCCCTCAACTGGGTTCCCGGTATGGAAGTGGCCATAGACGAGGTCCTCAACCAGGGCAAGGTCTGCGAGGCGTCCATCTGCTACACCGGCGATATTCTGGACCCTAAACGGGACCGCTACACCATTGCCTACTATGTGGACATGGCCAAGGAGCTGGAGCGCAGAGGGGCCCATATCCTGTGCATCAAGGATATGTCCGGACTCCTGAAGCCCTACGCCGCCAAGAAGCTGGTGAAGGCCCTCAAGGAGGAGGTGGGCATTCCCATCCACCTCCACACCCACGACACCTCCGGCAACCAGGTGGCGGCCCTCCTGATGGCGGCTGAGGCCGGGGTGGACATCGTGGACTGCGCAGTGGACTCCATGTCCTCCATGACCAGCCAGCCCTCCCTCAATGCGGTGGTCTCCGCGCTCCGCGGGCAGGAGCGGGACACCGGGCTGGACTCCGACGGCCTCCAGAAGCTCTCCGACTACTGGGCCGACGTGCGGGAGCGGTATGCCTCCTTTGAGACGGGGATCAAGAACCCCTCCACCGATATCTACCGCTATGAGATGCCCGGGGGCCAGTATTCCAACCTCAAGTCCCAGGTGGAGAGCTTGGGCCTGGGTCACAAGTTCGAGGCGGTCAAGGAGATGTACAAGGCCGTCAACGATATGCTGGGAGACATTGTAAAGGTGACCCCTTCCTCCAAGATGGTGGGAGATATGGCCATCTTTATGGTCCAGCACGACCTGACGCCGGAAAACGTGGTGGAAAAGGGGGCGGCGCTTGCCTTCCCGGACTCCGTGGTGAGCTACTTCAAGGGTATGATGGGCCAGCCGGCCTGGGGCTTTCCCGAGGACCTCCAGCGAGTGGTCCTCAAGGGCGAGGCGCCCATCACCTGCCGCCCCGGAGAGCTGCTGCCCCCCGTGGATTTGGAGGCAGCCCGGAAAGAGGTGGAGAAGTTCTACCCCGGCGCTTCTGACCGGACGGTCATCTCCTGGTGCCTCTATCCCAAGGTGGTGGAGGAGTTCTGCCGTCACAGGCAGGAGTACGGCTACATCATGCGCATGGGCAGCCATGTGTTTTTCAATGGCTTGGCCCTGGGCGAGACCAACAAGATCAGCATCGAGGATGGAAAGACCCTGGTCATCAAGTACCTGGGCCTGGGCGACCTCAATGAGGACGGCACCCGGAACGTCCACTTCGACCTCAACGGCATGGGCCGCACCGTGGCGGTGCCGGACCGGAACGCGGCCGTGCAGGTCCACCCCGTGGCCATGGCGGACCCGGAGGACAAGAGCCAGGTGGGCGCCTCCATCCCCGGTATGGTGTCCAAGGTCTCAGTAAAGCCGGGCGACGTGGTGGAGGAAAACCAGGTTCTCGCAGTCATTGAGGCCATGAAGATGGAGACCAGCGTGGTGGCCCGGATGTCGGGCACCGTGGACCAGATCCTGGTGACGGAGGGAACTTCGGTGAAGGCGGGCGAGCTGCTTATTACCATTCAATAAGAAAGAAGAAAAGCGGACCGCAATGCGGTCCGCTTTTCAGTGTTTTATCGGGTCAGCCGCCCAGGGCGCCGGCTATCAATTGCTCATAAGGCACGACGGTGGCCCCGGCGGGGAGCTCGGTCTCAGGGGTCTGATCGCCGGCGGCATAGTCGCCGGTGATGTTGAGGGACAGATCCATCAGGGGGTCCATACCCATGGACACCGTGGCGGTCATGTGATTTTCGGCATCCATGCCGGCCTTCATGGCCGTGGTGGTGGTGATCTGCCCACCCTCACCGTCGTCAACAGAGGTGGAGCTGTCCATGGACAGCTCATACCCCACGACCTTGTCGGACTGCATGGTGAGCGTGAAGGAGAGGGTCACCTTGGTGCCGTCCTCCTCCAGGGCGTAGGTGGTGGTATAGTTGTCGCCGCTCTTTACGAAGGAGTCGTCCGCGAGCACCTTGGCCGCGCCGTTCACCAGCGCGGAGACAGTGGCGTAAGCGGTGTCCTTGTCGCTGAGGTCGGCACTCTGGAGCGCGGTCTGGAGCAGGGCGGAGGCGTCCATGGTCTTGGAGGCGTCGATGAGGGCGGTGTAGTCCAGACCCATCTGGCCGTACATGGAGGCCATATCAAAGGAGTACCAAGTGTCGGCGGGGAGTCCCAGGGTCTCCAGGGCGCTGCCGCCCATGGTCAGATACATCACACCCTTTTCCATGTCGGCACGGATCTCCATATCCATGCCTTCGCTCTTCAGGGCATCCAGCAGGGCCTGATCCTCGGCGGTGAGCTCGGAAGCCTGACCGGCCACTTGGGACATGGCGTCCAGGAAGGCAGTCAGATCCATCTTCAGGTTCATGGCCGCGGCCATCTGAAGAGAGTCGGCGGTGGTGCCGTCCATAGAGCCCTGGAAAGAGAGGGGGCCAGCGCCAAACATGGTGGCGGAGCCGTCAAACTGGGCGCTGATGTCCCAGATGCCCTCCTGGAACTGCTGGTTGTACGCCAGATACTTCTCCATATAGGTGAACTGATGCTCAGCCAGCGCGGCGTCCAAAAGCTTCTCCGTATCCACGATCACAGCGGTCTGGTTGTCCTGATCCCAGCCCACCGCGCATCCGAAGGCCTGGGCGGCAAAGCGGACAGGCACGTAGGTGCGCCAAGTGGTGGAGTCCACATAGGGGGCCACATCCATGGTAATGGCGGAGCTGGCCCCACCCTCGGTGAGGGTGGCCTCGGTGGAACCGATGGTCATGGTCAGGGTCTTGCCGTCGCGGACGGCTGTGATGGTGTTGCCCTCGTTGCTGACTTCGGCACCCATGGCCTCGAACACGGCGCGGAAGGGGAGGAAGGTGCGGCCGTCCTGCGCGACGGGAACGGCGTCGGTAAAGGTGAGGGCCTCTCCGTTGAGCTGGACAGCGATACCGGAGGGAGCGGGAGAGATGAGCATGGTGTCGTCTTCGGCCGCTAGGGCGGAACCGCAGGCGCTGAGCACGGTCAGGGAGAGGGCCAGCGCCAGCGCACGGCTGGACATAGATTTCATGGTGAATTCCTCCAATCCTATATAAGTATTGACTTGATTATAATACGGGGATGTACAAGATACAAGAGTGAGAAATCTTAAATTTCTATAAAACGTGCTCGACATAGTCAGATGGGGAGGAAGGAACAAGAGAAAAAGGTGAAATGTTAAATTAAATAAGGTGACGTTACAAATTTTTTACAACCACATTACGATGAAATTACACTCTATTCACATTAGGTTCATCAACTTTACTTCACGGGATGTAAAATTGTTCCATAAGGTATGAGGATAAACACAAACCAAATTCCCACCGGTATGCTGTTTTCCTCCCCTTTTTCCCAACAGAACGCAGGTCTGCTTCGGTGGACCTGCATTCTTATTCTGCATACATGAGGCGCAAACAAAATGCCGCCCGGTCGGGCGGCATTTTGAGGCTTGCGTAAAATCAGCGCTTGCTGAACTGAGGCGCACGACGGGCGGCTTTGAGGCCGTACTCGGCTAAAGTTTGTCCAAACCCCTTGATTTTACTGGTTTTTTCGTTACTTTCCCCCATCTATTAACTCAAAAAATGGGGTGAATTGCAGCGACAGTTCTTATGCGAATGCCCGATTTACAACACCAATCAAAGCATCTGGTTTATTGTATTTCACTTTTGCATAGATGTCCATAGTTGTTTTGCTGTTTTCATGTCCGGCAAGATATTGAACTGTCTTAGGATCAACGCCAGCGTGAATAAGATTGGTAATGTAGGTATGCCGGAGTTGATGTGGCGACACACTGAAGTCCATGGTGTAAACAATCTTGGGGTTGTTGGCTTGGTGGGCGCCCAATGTTGGATGAATCTTGTATTTGATCCGCTGTCCATTGACTGTCTTATAACAGGTTCTTTCTTTTGTTGAGCGTACTGTCACATACCTCCACACTCTGGCAAACTGCGAGGCCGTAAGCGGCCCACCCTCACTGTTTGCAATCACATATGAAGATATAGATTTCTCTTTGGCTTCCTGCAAACAATCAGCAAGGCATTTCGGGATAGGAATATCTCTTTTTGCCGCCGGGGTCTTTAATGTAGTAGAAACCTCCGGACCGTTATCCTCGGCTCTCCATGCTCTTCGCACCGAAATGTAAGGCGTAGGAACATCAAGGAATACACAATCCCACTGCAGGCCAAGGATTTCTTCACGCCGTAATCCAGAGTAAAATGCAATCATAACGAACAAGTATGGCGGCAAATCCCGAACCGTGTTCAGAAGGATCTCTGCCTGTTCGTCGGTAAGCGCATCTTTAGCCTTGGAGGGAACCCCACCTTTTGCGGATATGTTGGCAGAGGGGTTATAGTCGATCAGGTCATTGCACTCTGCAGAATAAAAGACGCTTTTGACCAGCATATTGACCTTCGCATAGGTGCCTGCTGATTTTTTAGCAACCGGCACCAACGCCATGCGAATGTCATCTGCCGTTACATCGGACAAATACATATGACCAAGCGGCTCGACTATGTATCTGTTCATTTCTCGGGTATATCCTTTCAGCGTTTTTTTCGATACCTTTGCAGAATGCATCAGGAGCCACTTTTCACAGTAATCTGCTACGGTAGGGTTCTTCTTTCGGAAAACCAGATCTTCCACAACTTGCCGCGCTTCCTTTTCCTTCTTGTAAAGCTCTTCGCGGGTAGTGGCATACAAATCGACCCGTTTGCCGTCCGCGTCGGTGATTCGCGTCCTATAATACATAACACCGTTTTTTGTTGCTGTGCCGTATTCGGGGATACATTCTTTTTTCTTTGCCATAGCAATCTTTCCTTTCTGATAAACAGTATGTATGTTAGTCATGGCATTAGTTTGTCAGAAAAGAAAAAGGTTCTCAACGATGCAAATATGTAAAACGCAGAGCGAGGAATATCCCTGCTCTGCGTCCTTTTTTGAACTGTTTTTATGCGCTGGCATCCCAAAGGGCAAAAGCACCTCTCATGGCTTCTGCCAGTTCATCCGGCTTGTTGTATTTGACTTTGGCGTAAATATCCATGGTGATCTTGCTGTTCTGATGACCAGCCAGATACTGCACCGTTTTGGGGTCTACTGATGCGTGAATAAGGTTCGTAATATAGGTGTGCCGAAGCTGATGCGGGGTCACTTCAAAATCCAGACTATATACCACCTTTCCGTTGTGGGCAGCTTTCTCGCCGAGGACGGGAGTAACAGTATGTTTTACCCGCACACCATCCTCATAACGATAATAGTGGCGCTCCTTGGTAGTTCTTGTGACAATGTATTGCCACAATCGCTTGAACTGGGTATAGGATAACGGGTTGCCGTCCCTGTTGCAGACCACATATTCCGATGTTGAGGCGGCTTTTGCTTCTCTCAGACATTCAGCCAGTCGATCCGGCAAGGGAATATTTCTTTCCGCTGCCTTTGTCTTTAACTCGGTCAGTATAACCGGCCTGTTGCTCTCTGTATGCCATGCTCGGCGCACTGTAAGATAGGGCGCATCCGCATCCAGATAAACCGAGTCCCACTGTAGTCCCAGGATTTCCTCTCGCCTTAAACCGGCATACAGGCCGAGCATGACGAACACATACGGCGGTAAGCCTTTGGTGGCAGCAAGCAAACGCTCAACTTGCTCATCCGACAATGCCTGCCTGTCCTGCTGCGGAACACCACCGCCTTTTGCTGTGAGATGGATCGTAGGGTTCTTATCAATAACCTTGCTCTCCATAGCTGCGCGGAAAATAGATTTATACAGGATCACTACAGATTTATAGACTGACGCCGATTTTTCGGAAACAGGAACCAATGCCAGTTGAATATCATCCAATGTCACATTGCCCATTCGCATCTGCCCCAATGGAGCAATGATGTGACGGCGTACTTTGGATGTGTAGTCCGTCAAGGTCGTTGCGCGAACATGGACAGATTGCATCAGGAGCCATTTTTCGCAGTATTCCTCAACCGTCGGGGATTTGCGCCGGAATGAGGCATTGTCGATCTGCTCCAATGCCTCCAATTCCTTGTCGTAAAGCTCCTCTCGGCTTTTTCCGTATAGAGCACTTCTCTTTCCGTCTGCATCCGTTACATGAGTTTTGTAATATGTGTGTCCATTGATTTCCACGGTACCGTATCGCGGTATCCGCCTTCTTTTTGTAGCCACTTTACCACCTCCAAAACTATCGTTGTGCTACACACCATCGTTTTAGCAAAACAATGGATTTTCTTCAAAGGTGCGAATTTCGCAATCCTACCCTCGACGCACATTTCGATAGGTGCTTCTTTTCTCCATCGGCTTTGCCCGGTGGGTACTTTTGGCGATATATTCCTGAAGGGCGGCATCCGTGAAATAGACGCAGCCGTTTGGCACATATTGAATATAAGAGATTAAACCGCTGTTTCTGGCGTCATCCAGCGTAGTAAGGCTGATACCCAAGAGTTTTGCGGCCTCTTTGCGCGTAAACAGTTTTTCCATTTCATCACCCTCCCTTATTATTTTCTGCTTTGGCGGTGACCTCATAATCCAGACCCTTACGGTGATTGCAGTAGGTACAGGTATCCTTCGCAGCCTGCTGTGGATTGGTTCGGTGCAAAGAAAAAGCGCCTGTATTACGGAAGCTATCCGCACAGACGCTGCACAGGCAGAGGGTTAGTTTTTTAGGAACCGGTGCAATCAAGCCAACGCTGATTGCCAGAGCATGATTGATACCCCGGATGTGTTGATCGGGCAGTCTGCCGATGTAAGTATCCAAGCGCCGCTTGTCAATGGTGCGAAGCTGCTCCAGCAGCACAATAGAGGGCATTTGCAGGCCGCACACGGCCTCAATGTAGTAGTGGGTAGGTAATTTGGCCTTGATGCCGACCTTGCTGGAGATGGCCGCTACGATGACCGTAGGGCTATGCTTGTTTCCGGTGTTGTTCTGAATAATGAGAACGGGGCGATAGCCGTTTTGTTCGGAACCGATGCCGTCACCGAGATCGGCATAATACATATCGCCGCGCAGGTATGTTTCTTTCATTTGGTTTGACCTCCTTTGAATGTTAGGCGGCGAACGCCTATGTAGGAGGCCAGACAGCAAAACAAAATTAAGGTTGGCGAGATATAAACAAAATCTCCGTTTCAAGAACCCGTTCTGCTGTCTGGCCAGTTATTCAAAGCAAGCCTATTTGTCCTCGACACCCCGGCTTTTTCAAGGGAAGTCATCAGACGGCTGGTGGCTGCCAGCTCCACGGGATTCTCACCCCTCCGAGGATCTCTCCGAGCTGCCCCCATTGCGTGCGGCTGTGGCTGGGCAGGAGTATCGCCCCACTGCCTGTTGTGGCCACACCGGGAGCCACCCGGTGCTTATAGCCGACCGTTACTCGCTCCCTGCGGGTATCGCAGATCCTGGCGCAGTCGCTAACGTGGCTCATGCTCATCGCAATAGCAGTGGGAAAGTGCCTGATGAATGGGTATGCGATTTTCAAGGTGCAAACCCATTCACCCGTATAAAGCGGAGAACAGGTGAAAGGCTTTCTGTGGCCTTTCACCTGTTTCCTCACTTGTGAGCCAAAAGTGTAGTCTGAAATGAAAAATATTTAGAAAACTTCTTTCAGCTTCTCAATAGCAATATCAACGCTGAACTTTATTGCTCTTTTGGTGCATCCCTCCATTTCTGCGATTTGCTCATAAGTAAAGTTTCCGAAGTAATACAGAACCAGCCTGCGGCGCTGTGTTTCAGGCAGTTGGGCGATGGCTCTGTGGAGCGCTTCGGCATCCATGAGCTGCTGCACCGTTTCCTCAACGGTGTCCGGCACCCTGATTGCCCGTCGGGTCAAAGATGCCTCTGTCTGCTCGGACTGTTCATAGTGCCTGTCCACTTCGTTCATGCCCGCCTCAAACCCATCGTGGACGGCATCCCGCCCAAAGGCTGTTTCTGGAAGAAACAGGAGAAATATATGGCGGAGCACGACGGTGAGATCCACCAGTTTTACGCCGTCAAGCGCAAGCTGGATGTGGCGGTGCCGGATAAAAAGCTAAAGCCTAAAGCGTGGAAGTCCGAGCTGGACAAAGTAGGCCGTGAATGTGCCGCTGACAAGAAAGAGGCAAAGGCGCTGTGGGATGAACTGAAAGTCTTGAACGGCATCCGGCAGCGGGTGAATACAGTCCTGCACGACCGTCAGCGCAGCCCGGAGAAGCAAAAGAAACATGAATATGAACTTTGAGGGAGGAATGCTTATGACCAACGAAAAATACGATCACATCGATGAAAGCGGGCAGCTCCATGTGAGGAACCTGTCCGCATATTGGATACCCGAGCTTACTGTTCGGGAAAAGATCGGCGGGACGCTCTACACCGTCACCGGAAGCTATGAGGGGACGGAGGATTTCGTCCGCAAGCTGGAGCGCATCGCCTCCAGAAATATTATGGAGAAAAGGGGGCAAAGCGCGTGACAACTGAACAATGTTATGTTACCATGGAACCAACCAATCCTGTACCGGCGGTTGCTCCGACCAAGGAGGTTACAGATATGTCAGGAGCAACACAAAAAAACTGAGCCAGAACATTGAGGATCTCATACGTTTCCAGTTCGGTATCCATACCGCAGAGTTTGGCAGCACGTGCAACCATGGCTGCGGCTTCTTGACGGGTGATAGTGCCTTCAGGGTCAAAAGTGTTTGCGGTTCTGCCGTTGACAATGCCGTAGCTGTAAGCGGTACCAACATAGGGGGCATACCATGAGCCAGCCTTAACATCGGTGAAGGTATTAGTGTTCATCAAAGGAAGGCCCAGACCGCGAACAACGATAGTAGCGAACTGCGCGCGGGTCATAGTGTCGTTGGGACCAAAGCTCGTTGCGTTATATCCGGTAATAATGCCCCTTGCCGCCAGTTCTTCGATTGCGGTCTTGTTTGCGTGGTTCGTAATATCTGCAAAGGTGGTGCCGGGTACAGTGACGGGAACTTTCTGCACATCTGCGTGCTTACCGGGCAGGCCGATAGTATCCACGCCTGCATTGCCGGAAACGCGGATGGTGCAATCGCTCATGCGATACAAACTATTCTTTCCTTCAATAGCACGAATGGCAGCAACAACACCGTAAAAGCCCTGCTCAGAGGACATCTGGTCATTACCACTACCGTTTGCGGTATGAGAAAAACTGCCGTCAGTATTTCTATAGGAGAAAAGATTGTCCAAGAGAGTGTTGCCACCCTTTACAAAACGGCTGTCGTTAAGGTCAATACCAAGCTCGCACAGGGCCACGATAACCTGAACAACGCTTTCGGAGTTAGAGGTTTCCCAACTGGCATAGCCGCCCCTGTTGTCCTGCATATTACTCAGGCAGGTCAGGGCCTTATCTGTAGCTGTTTTAACGGCGGACTGACTCTGATACTTTGCCAGAGCCTGCAGAGCCATACCGGTGATGTCCGGGTCAGACTGACCATTGCCACCCTTGTCGCTGAGATTCCAGCCGCCGTCATTGAGCTGACGGCTCAGAATTTCGTCAATATACAGCTGACGGGTGGCCTGAGTTTTTGCTTCTGCGTTGATAGGCATATCATAGTTGCCGCTGTCCAGAGCAATCAATGCCCAAATGGGGCCGTTGATACCCTGCCAGATGGTTTTGTCGAAGTCGCCCAGAGGCTTCAGCAGGTCGTAACCAGCAACATTCGTAGGATCTGCACCAATAGCAGTGAGGGCCACAACTACGCGGGAATACTCGGTGTACTTTTTGTTATGTAAGACGCCGTTGCAGTTCTCTACATATTCCTCCACGGTGGCATAGTAGTTATCCCAATACTTCTGGGGAACATCATAGCCGCTGCGGGCAAGGCCGATGACGGCCCATTCGCCGCCGATGGAGCCTACCTGGGGCGCTTTTACGGCGTTAAGCATATATTCAGCGCTTTCGCTAATAGCAGAAGTTAATTCACTTTTAGAAACCGCCATTGCCGGGACACAAAGGCTCAGCATCAGAACCAATGTCAGCAGCAAACTTAATCCTCTTTTTTTCAGTTGTACCATGTTTTTTCCTCCTGTATGTTTTCGGCGCGTTGAGCTCGCCGGTGTTTACTTCGATCGGTTTTCATTCCAATATCTTGACATAAAGCGCAGTTCGGCCTTTCTGAGCGGTGGGATGTTCATCATCTCCAGTGCTTTTTTAATGTCACAGAACTTGCCTAAATGCCTGCACTTCTCCGTGGACAGGTCCGGGGGCAAGCCGCTTTGCCGTGCATCTGCACAGAGTGTCTGGATAAGTTCCTTATCTTCTTCCGTATATGATTTGTCGCATTCGTCCAGCCACCTGTAAAACGGTTCTGAACTGACGCGCTCCGGCCAGTCGGGAGGCCATTTCGCCTGCTGCGTCATTGCCTTTTGCCGAGACCTCGCTTTGGCTTTTGCTTTGGCCAAATCACCAAAGCGCCAGGATAAATACAGCTTATATACATGGTGTATCTTCTCCCAATCGGGGGAATGTCCGTGGTGTTCCATGTAGGTTATAAGGAAGTCCAACAGTTCGTTACCTGAATAGCTGGCATATATCTGCCGCCCCGTTGGACTGCCCGGATGGTAGTAATCCCTAAAAGCGGGATCGCACCATTGCGCTTCAAAACCGTTCAGGCGTGTCTTTTCATTGCGCTGTGCCAAAACATACTTTGCTTTGGTCAAATCTTGTTTTGTCATGCGGATAGTTGCTGTGTTGTTATTCATGAAATCTCTTCCTCTATGAAAAGATGGATTTACTGATTTAGGGTGCATTTGTCTTTGAACTCAATTTCTTCGTTATATAGGCATAGCCGTCAGGCGAGTGTGGAAGCAGGCAATTACTGCAATCCTTGACGCCTGACTGAGTATAGGTGAAATTGCCGCCGCAGGATCTGCCCAGACTATACAGCGGACAGTAGCAAAAAATGCAGTTGAAGTTTTCTGCGTTTCCTCCCTTGTGACAGGGGAAATAGCGGCAATTCCGATTTGCAAAATATGTATGATCGTTATCTCTCATCGTGATGCTCCTTTATGAGCGAAACAAAAACGGCTCCGTTCCTTAACCGATGGAAACGGAGCCATTTTTCTTCTTATCTATCCCACCGGTTCAAAATGCAAGAATGCCGACTTTGACGGCGAAGGCAGGTTCGTTCTGAGTTTCACAGGATTATTCTTGCATCATAAAGTATTGATTTTTTCGGCGGTGACCGACCTGCGAACATCTGTCGCAGGTCGGTTCGCCAGGGAGTTGTATGCTCTCAGCCTATGCCGGACTGTGAACATAAGGGAAAACTTACTTTGCCAGATAACGGTACAGGAAGGTCACCATCTGGCCGCGTGTGCAATCAGCATCGGGGCTGAAGGTAGTGTCGCTGGTGCCCTTAGTAATACCTCTTGCTGCAGCCCAGATAACAGCATCGTTGTAGTAAGCATCGGCCTTAACATCATTAAAGGCGTGGTTACCGCTAACAACGGGAGTCTTTGCGCTGCGATACAGGAAGGTTGCCATCTGACCACGGTTGCAATCTGCGTCGGGGCTAAAGGCGGTGTCGGAAGTGCCGTTGGTAATACCATTCTCTACAGCCCAGAGCAGAGCTTCGTAGTAATAGGCATCCTTATCCACATCGGTAAAGACGCAGGTGGTGGACTTTGCCTCGGGGCTACCGGCAGCGCGCCAGAGGAAGGTCACCATCTGAGCACGGGTGCAGGAAGCGTTGGGGCTGAAGGTGGTATCGGAAGTACCCTTTGTGATGCCAAGTTCCACAGCCCACTTGACGGCTTCATAGTAGTAATCGCTCTCGCTGACATCAGTGAATACCATTTTGGTATCATCCTTGGTCAGTTCTGCATACTTCTTTTCTGCAGCAACGAGATCATCATAATTGGGAACAAGGTCTTTCTGGGCGTCGGTCAGTGCATTGTAAGCAGAACGAGCTGCCTTGATAGCAGCGCCGCTATCCTTGGTAACAGTACCGATTGCCTCGATCAGTCCCTTGACTTCACGAGCAGCGGCACGATCTTCGCTGGTGGTGGTGTTGCCACCAGTGGGAGTATCGTTCCAATCGACGTCACCAATGTCGGCACCAAGCTGGCAGGTGTACTGCCAACGGACCACATCGCCGTTTTTAACCTCAAACTCGGAAGCACCCTGGTCAATAAACCAGTCGTTCCATGTGATCATCCAACCGGAGTCACGACCGGCATCGAACTCACCGAAGGATCTGTAATAAGTACCGCGATGAGTGAAACTTCCAATGGCAGCCAGATAGAAGCCACTATATTCACTACCCTGATAATCTGCCATAAATCCATTCTCTTCCAGCAGACGCAGAGTTACAGATGCAATCGTATCGCCTTCCTTGAAGGGTACACGAGTCGAACGGATGATGGTGCCAAGAGGAGTACGGAATTCAGACTCGATCTCGCTCAGTTCATCACTCTTACGAGTGCCGTTATCCTCAAAGCTAATCGTGACATAACCTACGATTTCATCTTCGGTCAAGCCAAATTCCAGCTTAGGCTCAGAACCGCTTTCCTTGGTAACAGTCACAATACAGGAAGCGGACTTCTCACCTGCGGTTGCGGTAATAATTGCGGAACCTTCAGCAACAGCAGTCACAACACCGTTAGAAGATACATTAGCAACATTTGTGTTGGAGGAGGACCAGGAGACAGTTCTATTAGTTGCATCGGCAGGAGAAACCAGAGCAACGAGCGTATCGGTTTCGCCAACCTTCATGGAAAGAGTGGAACTGCTCAGGGTTACACTTTCTACCGGCTTATCCTGCTCGGAAGGCGTTTCAAGAACAACATCGCTCATATCATACAGGCTGCTCTTACCATTCACGAAGCGTACATAAGCAGCCAGCGCGTAATAAGACTGCTCGCTTGCCATACCATCCAGTCCTCCGCCGGGTATATGCGCAAAGCCGCCGCCTTCGATATAGTTGTTACAAAGTGCATCCACTACGCTTCCGCCCTGTTTGACAAAGCGGTTATCAGTATGCGGATCAATACCCAGTGCTGTGAGGGCAACGATAACCTGTGCCGCAGACTCAGAGCAAGCACCGTCGACACTGCCAAAGCCGCCGTCCGTGTACTGCATTGCAGACAGGTTTGCCAGAGCCTTATCCACAGCGGTTTTCACCTTTGCGTTAGTGTGGTAGTAAGGAGCCAACGCCTGGATTGCCATGCCGGTCATATCAGTATCAGCCTCGGAACCGGCCAGAGCCCAACCGCCGTCCACAAGCTGCTTTTCCAGAATGACTTCGATCAGCTTTTCACGAGTCACATCACCGCCAGCCGGAATCTCATAGTTATGGGAATCCAGCGCAATCAGTGCCCAAATCGGACCATTGATACCCTGCTTCTTCACATAGGTCATATCATTCAGACCTACCAGCAGGTTATGTCCGGCCACATTGGTTACATCATAGCCCAGAGCGGTCAGCGCAAGAATCAGTCGGGAGTTCTCTGTGGACTTTGAACGATGGAGCTGTTCTTTTTCGTTAATATTCTCCTTAACGAAAGCGACTACCTTTTCATAATACGCATTTGCATCGGAGATGCCTTTTCCGGAGCGTTCAAGACCGATAACCAACCACTCGCCGCCAACAGATCCGACTGCAGGGGCACCGATACTTGCAAGATAATTACCGGTTGCCTCGTAAATCTGCTCAATATCGGAATCCAACTCAGGAGTTTCGGGGATTACGGGTCCTTCCGGCTCTTCCATATCGCCAAATACAACGTATACGATATAGGGTTCTTTTTCTGCATCCTGGCAGATAATTCTTATAATTTCCTTTTCGGGAAGCTGTTCGTAGGTGCGGCTCACTCCATATGTATTGTTAATATACACATGAACATTCTCCGGTACCTCAACATCAATCTTTACTTCTCCATCCAATGTTGCTGCTTTCACAACATTTCCGGTAGCCGGAACGGTAATCTCCTGACCGTTAATCAGAATAGATTCCGGTGCGGAAGTTGTGCCAACTGCTTCTTCGGCGGGATTTGTAATACGATTGACAGTTGAAACCTCTGTTGACTTTTCACCGATTGCGCCGGCATAAATGCTGGATGCGGTACTGATTCTAATGTAGGAAATACTGTCAAGCTCAACCGGCATACCGGCTTCATCTACCGCCCAGGCGATGTCGAACTGATCACCGTATTCTCCCAATTTATTGGGGTGATTATACGGATTATGTGCCTTACCGTCCATAGGACCTGTCACATCAACATCAACATAACCAAATTCAGTCAGAACAGCCGCGGCACTTCCATAGGCGTCGACAGCGGCACTATTCAGTCTCGGGCCGGTAACGGTCATCGATTGCTCTAAAGCCTCGGTCCAATCAAAATACGGATACTTGGATGCGATCGGGTAGTTATAGATTTTGCCGCTTTCTCCATCGCTGTTTACCCAGGCAGACTCACCTCTGTCATTGGTGTAAGTCATGGAATAATCCCAGTCGCAATAATCTTCATAGTGGTCGGAGCCAGCCAGCAGATACCAGGTTTTTCCGTCCTTCGATACTTCGACATTGCCCGGTTCATGGGCGCCCTCGCCAAAGGGGTTTCCGTAAATTACGAAATCCACACCATAGGGGTTGTTGGGATCATTCTTGATCGGATTATCGTATTTATATACAATATGTCCGCCAAAATTACCAAGAGACAGCACGGTGCCTCCGGATACCAACGTTCTCTCTGGTTCTAAGCCAAAGCTGGAGAGATTGGTATACTGAGAACCGATGCAGAGGTATTCTTCAATAGAATCGGGATAGATATCTTTTGCACCTCTGGGATTGATTTCAAAGGTGTACTGAGACATGCCGCTCTCGTTTGTATCCGGATTGATGTCTTCCAGCAGGACAACGAGCGCACCGGAACTTGAGTATTCCGGAATCTCAATACCTACCTTATAGGTGAGAACACCATCATTCTCTCCTGCTTCTGCTTCCAGTCTGGTTTCGTCACTAATCCAATCTGTATAGACGTTGTACTTAGCGTCTACAGTGAAGGTAAGCTCGGTTTCCGTGACACCGACGGGAAGCAGTGCCTTGGTGGAGTATACATTGGACTTAAAGCCCGGTGCATAGAATGCACCTTCGGACAGCTCGGCAGATATGATCTCCGCATTAATGCCAACGGGCTCTACATTTTCCACATAGATGGTATAGATTTTTTCAGGAACTGCAAACGGATCTTCCACTCCGGCAGCAAGCTTTTCTTCATGGTATTTTTCCGAATTAACACGGTACTCAATTGTTAATGCTTCGCCGGTAAATTCTATCGGCATACACTTCCAAGCCTGCACCGCTTCTTCGTGAGGTTCCCCGTTCACATATATCATAGCTCTCTGGTTTTCATACGCCATATAAGGCATAAGAGAGATAGATTTGGTTCTCGTTCCAAAGATGTAAGTCTTATAAGAATACCACTGACTATCCCACCAGTTGCACTCCGTTACTTCGCCGGCGTCTTCATCATACTGGAACATGGTTCCCTCTACATTGTCTTTGTAGGTGGGATAACTCAGTACATCCTCGCCATTGGGATAAACCCCGATATCGTAGATATCATAAAAGGGGTTGTAAGGACGAGTGATTTCAAAGGTGTACGTTGTGACCTGGGCATTATTATCCTTGGGCGATACCTCGATAGTTACAAGGTTATAACCCGGAGATATGCCTTTATCGATTTGAACCAGTTTGCTGTCTTCCAGTTCTACGGTCTGTGCTTTATTGTACTGATCCGTATATTTCAGAACCGCATTAAGTGCTTCATCGTCAAAATACGGCTTGAACTCCAGCGTGCTATAATAGAATTGGTCTTCCGACATATCCCATTTGTAGGCCAGCTGAGCTGCATTAAATGCAGATTTCTCGCTGATCATACCGGGGAAGAAATTGTATCCCGGCACGGCCAGCTCATCCAAGTATGCATTCCCGGCTTCCTTAATCTGCAAATATACGCCGGTTACGATTGCGTTGTCCTCAGTCGAGAGGGAGGATGTGGCCGCAATATAAACAGCGCCCGGTTTCAGCAGCGTTACAACACCCTGAGCATCTACAGTGGCAATGGTTTCATCCTGAGAGCTCCAAGTAAAGGTTTCGCCTTCCTGAGCACCCAGCACTTCCATCTCTACTTTCTTACCTTCTTCAAATGTTACGCTGTTATCATCCTGACCTTTGACCTGCAGGCCGTATCCTTCTACAATAATAGCGAACTCACACTTTATAGAAGGAACATCCTTCAAAGTCGCGATTACCTTCGTCTGACCAACCTTTTTGGGATAAACGTTAAAAGATCCGTACTCCGACACTTCCGCCAGGCAGATATTTGTATCCTCTACCTCGATATCAAACATATTGATATCCCAAAACGGAATTGCTTCATCGCCCCACAGCTCAACGGGTTGGGTCATATCTTCGTTTTCAGCCAGAGTCACGGTAAGATCTTCACGCTGCGGCGACTGGGGATAAATAGTAATCCAGGTGCTTCCCAGCCATTCAATTCCTCCCCAGGAATTTTTTCCGGAGGACAAACCAATGGTTACATTCGCCGCATAAGGCACCTCATCGGCAACCGTTACGATGCCATTCTGATCTACAGTGGCAATAGAAGGATCGGAAGACATCCATTCTGCCTTCAGCAGATCACTCTCAACGCTGATAGTTTTCTCAAGCTTGAACTGATTATCTGCCGCTGTATGATTGATATAATTAAATACCCTTCCGTCATTTGTCGTGAAAACAGGACTGTCATCCGGAATGCTAATCTCTGCTTTGACGCCAATGCAGTATGCGGTAAATACTTCTGTTTCGGAAGTACCATCAGTTGCGGTGACTTCGATTTTTCTCACAGAATTGTCTTCGAAGAATACAATGTGAGAATTGTCTAATATAATTTTTTCATACTTTTCGGGATCATATGCTTCGCCATCCACGAGGATGTTATAGGTGAGCTGGTCTCCATCCTTATCCTCAAAGATAGTCTCAAGCATTACGCGGACAAACGTACCGCCTGTATAAACATAGATCTTCTCCTTCGTTTCGGCATATTCCGGCCGAATTGTCGGGGCTGTATTTACTCTTTCTGTCAGGATGTTCAGCGCAATCGTATGACTTACGGTGTCAGTTCCGTTACTTACAGAAAAGACCAGATCATACGCCCCTGCGGTATCGCCGCATTCCATTTCGAACCACTGATTATTATTCCACTCCAGAGCCAGGTCAAGTGCTTCACAGGTGACGGTGTAGTACATATCGCCGTTCCCGAGGTTGTCAAACACCTTGGCAAGATCAAGTTCTACAGTCTCTCCTATCACAGCTTCCAGAGTGGTGGGCGCATCCTGCCGCAAGGTCGGCTTAGGCGATTCCACTTCTTGAAACACTTCAATTTCGATAGTGTCTGTGTAAGTGGTAACTTCATTGTTATTATTCGCGTCCATATGTTCCAGCTTGGACTTAATCGTAATTGTATCATTGTTGGACACAGGAATCGGGGAATTGGGACGATACTTTACTTCGTTTCCATTTACAAGCACACTGATAACAGATGCATAGTTTTCAAGCTCTACTTCAAAAGCAACCTCAGATGCGCTTGCGGGAATGGTCAGCGCATAATACGAATCAGACCATTTCTCCACTACAAATTCCGAATCAGTAAATGCCACGTTCGTGATCTTAGCGCTCTTGCTGTCAAAATCAGCGCCGATATCAGCACCGTACTGACAGGTATAGAGCCATTTGATCGTGTCGCCGTCTTCGACTTGGAAAGCAGCGGTGCCTCTATTGATATGCCAGTTATTCAATCTGACACACCAGCCGGACTGCTGGCCTGCATCAAATTCACCAAAGGTCTCATAGTACTTATCGTTGAAGGTGAACTTATCAATACTGGCCAGGTAAAAACCGTTTTCTGTAGTTCCGGTATGGGAATACTGAATTCCCATCGCCTCTAACAGACGCACTGTCACCTGTGCCATATTCTCCCCTTCAAGGAAGGGAACCTGGGTAGGCTCAATAATTGTCCCAAGGGGTTCTCCGTAAAGATCACGGTTTGCAATGTCTGCCCCCTGAGGGCGCACCCCGTTATCTTCAAAACTGACAGTCACATAACCGGCAGGGTTCTGCACATTGAAATGCAGCTGCGAACTGTCCAAGGCTGCCGCCATGGCGCTAACTGGAAGCATTCCCAGCACCATGACAAGCACGAGGAGCAGGCTTAAAAGTTTTTTCTTCATGTTTTCCTCCTATGTAAAAATTTATTTATTATAAACTGCAGTGAGCAGAGTATTAAGGTATGGAAAAAATCAAATGCCAACGCATGCACGATAACCATTTTCAGCACACGGGCACATAGATTTGCATCACATTGCCGGAGTATACCTCAAAATTGCATTTCTCATCATCGTGACGATAGCTGCTGCCAGGGAACCATTCTTCAAAAATGTACCGCCACAGATCCTTGATCGCCTGAACGTAAGATGCCTGACCATCGTTCATGCGCTGGGAGTCCAGCGTGAAAATGGCGTATTTTGCCGCCGGGATTTCCAGCACCTCCATGCCGTCCGGGACATTTCCGACCGTTTCCACTCTTTCTCCAAAGAAGAACCGCATTTCAAAATCGCCTGTTTCCTTGCACAGCCAGAAGGCAATTTCCATACCGGACTTGTTCTCTATTCCTGCATAAGCAGCCTTATCCATGTTGGAAAAGTCAACGACAGACCAATAGGCAGCCCGGTCTACAGTGTGACAGAGACGGGGCCAATCGGCCTCATAAGAATATCCGATGGCATAGATTGTGTTTTCTTCTTTAATTACAGGGTTCATGTTGTTCCTCCATATGTAAAACTGCAGAGAGCAGAGTTTTTATACTTTATAGTCAGTCGGACCGCGGGATGTTTTCGTGTATTACATCCACCTGTACGGGCTTGCCTTCTTCGACATTGATTTTCACTTTGCCGTCCCCGGTATTGCGAATCAGGTCAAGAACTTTCAGTTCCTTTTCTGTAAGCTCCATTTCAACCACAGGCAAGCTCATTCCTTTCCGCTTCTTCGCATAAGCGTCCAGTGCGGTCTGTTTGGGTCGTTTTTTCTTCGGCAGATACAGTCCCGCCACGGTTAGGGCCACACTCCAGTTTCCGAAGCGCTCCGTGATGTATGTGCTGCCCAGCACCTCGCGGCGCACGGGAGTATGCCCCAATTCGGCGGCACACTGACGCAGGTAATCCAAAAGCTCCTCGTCAGTATCGGTTTCATGCTCTGCAGCCCATTCACGGTCACGCTCGGCAAGTGCTGCTCTCTCGGCCTGCGCATTCAAGGAGGACGATCTCGCGTATGAAGCACGTTCCTCCGCCTGTATTTTTCTTTCGTTCTTAAACAACTTCGCATGTCGTTTGTACTCCTCTTTGTACCAGGGTGTACCACGCAGGCTCTCTATTGTAGTGCCGTGCATTGCTCCCCGGGCTTGCAATTCCCGCAGAGTCTTACGCATCAGATTTTCGACATTTCGCGTGAACCACTGATCACCTTGAAATCTGCCGCGTTTCTTATTTTTCATAGTCACCTCCATACGCGCCGGGCACACTTCGCCCGTATGTTATCGCGTATGGAAGACCGCGTCCCTCAGCATTGTTTGTGCAGCTTTGTAGGTCTTCTGACTCGTGCTATTCAACAAAGCTCCTTCTCGCCCGAGTGGGCAATGGTCATCGCCTTGCAACGCACATCTCAGCAGCGCGCCTGTGCCGGATTCTCACCGGACTTCCCTTGTTCAGCCCATAAGGGCCACAAAACCGTATGCGTTATTTAATTTGTACTTGGGCGGGCAAAAAAATAAAGCCGCGTTATCAGTTTAGATAACACGACCGATTTTCTCGTGCCCATCCCGGTCCGCACACAAGTGTGTTCTTCCGGCTCGATCTTCGTCGGTATTCTGGCTTACGCATTGGGGAGTATTTGAACCTCCTACGCCTGCCATTCAGCCTTCCCAGGTTTCCCCAGTGACCGGATCTCTCCACGAACGGCACGCTCCTGCGCTCACAGCAACGGGCAAAGCTCCGGACTCACCGCACAGCGGTTTCACCGGATTTCCTAATCATCGCGCCTGCCAAACGGCAGCTATTACGGATGACACGAAGCAGCATATTGATTTTTCGCGCTGTGGATATCCACAGCAATGCGGGGGTACCCCCGCATTGATAAGTCTTTGAGAAAGGTCTTTCATGCTGTTGTTAAACAGCATGAAGGGGTATACCCCTTCGGCAAAAATAAAAAGCGCCCACATCAGCCATGTGGACGCAGTTAGTTCTTGAGAACAGCATCCGGTGCTGGCAGATGGCGTAGACAGCCTTCGGGTCTGACTTATCCTTTCAAGGAAGGCATCACAGTGACCTGCTCGCGGGGATTCTAACCCCTTTCCGATTAAAATACATGACTGTCAATCTATATTAATCACTTTATCTTCACATATTATAGCACTGAATCGTTTTCTGTGTTGTTCCAAATCCGACTATTTTTTGTTTCCTCTTGAATTTTTAATGTTTTCTGCGTATGCTTTAGCCAAAGGAGGGAACTCTCATGACCAAAAATGAAATTACCCTTGCGGTAAAATACATAGAGGAGCATCCAACTGAGGATTTTTCCGTTGAGTTACTTGCTAAGAAGTTCGGCTTCAATGTTGATACGTTCAGCCGTTCTTTCCGCATACATACCGGACTCTCTGTATCGTCTTTTATCTGCAGACAGCGCCTTGCCCTCGCTGCGCGGGACCTTCTTGACGGGGCTACGCCATCTGAATTATATTCCAAATATGGATTTGAAACACACTCCGGTTTCTCCAAAGCGTTTAAGAAATATTACAAGATTTCTCCCTCCGAATACAAAGCGCAGTGGGAGGAATATTTGGAACCGGCGATGTATCAGTCCTTCCCCGAGTTGACCTGCATCTGCTATCTCCTTGAGCCGCCCAGTGCGGATTTTCCGCTCAGCGAAGCAGGCGCCTACTGGTGCGGAAAGGATTTTTCCTTTTCCAATATCAGCCCTGAGGATTGGGCAAAAGTGCTTGATCCCGAAGTCGGTGAGATCGGCGCATGGATGCCTGCACCACCCGAAAAGGGCGGGAAGGTGTATGCCTTTGGCCCCATCGTAAAAAGTACGGATTATGTACCTGAACATATGCATGTAGTGACTCTGCCTGCGGCCCGGTATGCTGTGTTTCAGGTTCCCGCCACCTCTCTGAATTCCGAGATGCATCGACATATCGTCTGTCTTTGGAATAAGCTCTATGAGCTTTGGTTTGCAACCGGCAAACTTCACTATGACGAAGGAAAAATCGCCTTTGAACTCTACAAGGGCTTTGAAACTTACATCTATGTTCCCGTCACCGATGACGTTGAAACCACAACATAAATAGAGAATCTATGTAGCAACAGCCCTGTTGGGGCTGTTGCTTTTTTAATAAGCCGGTGTGCCATAGCCGAGGATCTCATAGTAACCAACGGCATAGCTTTTCTGGCGGCAGCTGTCGCCGGAGTTTCCCTCCACGGTGTAAACATAGCCGCCCTCGACTCGCTCTACGATGCCCACATGGTCTGCAGAGCCGTCCTGTCCATCTGTATCGGGATCGTCCCAATCAAAGAAAATGATGTCGCCCGGTCGCGGCTCATAGCTGCCGCTCTGCCACAGACCGCGTTCCCGGAACCATGCTGCACCGGACGGACACCATGCGAACTGCGGGATAATGCCGTTTTCAATATAGCCGCACTCGTTGGCGCACCAGGACACAAAGCAGGCGCACCACTCCACATGATAATCAAAGCCGTACCATGACCAATACGGCATACCGCCCACATTGCCGATCTGTGAGAGGGCAACTGCCACGATCTCATTATCACCGGGGGCGATGCCGTACAAGACTGCTGACCACATACTGTTGTTTTCTTCAGCCAGTAATGCCGCAAGCTGTTCCTTTTGGTCTGCGTTGAAGCCATACTCAACCGCCATTTCATCAGCGGTCTTGTGGCTGACGGTGATATACAGAACAGTTTTTGTTACGGTGGTCTGCTCCTGCACGATGTTTCCGTTATCATCAACGGTGTCTGTGTATTCCGTTGTCTGGAATGTTTCCGTCCGGGCATCTATGACATTCATGGCCCAAAAGATCTCTTTCAAGAGAGCCTTTTTGCCATCGTCCATGCTGGCAACTTCCTGTGCATTGTTGGGGTCAGTTGTAGTTTTCACAGCATAGACCGAAAGCACCTCTTTCCACACGGCACGGGAGCCGTACATTTCCAGGTCATCATAGACATAGGACTGCTTGGTGCTCTCCAACTGATTGTCATAGTCTGTATTGATTTCCCGGACAACCTCATACATAGTCTGGTCGCTGCCGGTGTCCTCACTGGAAAAGAAGATGCCGAAGCAGGAACAGACAATCAGGGCAATCAGACAAATGATGACGATAATGAGCAAGGCAACCCAGCCACCTGCAGCGATGGCGGCGATCAGCGCCTTTACTCCCGCAATAATGGCCTTGACTGCTGCCGCAGTCGTTTTTGCCACGGCCTTCGCGGTCACGACCGCAGCTTTGGCGGCGGCTTTTGCAGCCGCTGCCGCCGCCCTTGCCGCTTTTGCTGTGGCCTGGGCGGTTTTTTGCGCGGTCTTGGCGGTAGCCTGGGCAGTTTTGATGGCGGCTTTGGAAGTTTGCTGCGCCGTTTTCACCGCCCGCTGGGAGGTTTTGATGGTGCCTTTCGCGGTTTTGGCGGTAGCCTTGCCCGTGGATTTTGCCGTTTGCTTAATGGTTCGTACAGATTGCTCCACGGTACGTACTGACTGTTTCGCTGCCCGGGTAGTCTGCTTTGCGGTACGGGTGGACTGCGCTACTCCACGAGCGGAGGATTTTACCCCTTGTACCGACTTATCGGCAATCTGTACCGATTTACCGGTAAATTGTGCCGGTCGCTCCGCCACCTGGATAGTTTCTCCGGTATGACGTAGTCCGTAGGAAGCATCGGTGGTTTTCACCGTTCGTTCCGGCTGATGTGCGATTTTATCTGTCTGCTGCCTGATCTGCTTGCCAACTTCCGCTTTTTGCTTGGCCTTTTTCTTTGCCAGTTCCCGGCCCTGTTCTACCATGCGGTCGGCATCAGAATACAGGGTGGTGCCGCTGTTCCAGGTGGAAACAGGCTGATACCCCTGTTGTACAGGACGGGTCTGCGGAATGAGAGGCCGTTCTGTATTTGTGGATTTTGGCTGCTCCGCTGGGCTGACATTTGGTGCGTTGGTCTGCGCGCTGGACGGTGTTTGCCAACGTTCGGCTGGCGATGGTTGCTCCGATGCCGGAGGCTCGGGTGCGGGAATGTGCTCCCGCAGCTTCTCCGCCGCTTTCTCTGCCCGTTGTCGCTGAAATGCCTCCTTGCCCTTGTTTGCCGCTGTCTTTATCCCGGAACCGGCAAGATGGGCAGCGTCATGGGAAATATCCTCGGCGGCATAGAGGACTTTATCCTCCGCATATTCGCTGGGCGTTACCTGCCGGTCATCCATAAGGTTTTCCGTTCCGTCCTTGGATCGGATAAAAGCGTTTTTCATGCGCTCCCCGGCAATCGCAGCTTTATCTATTGCCTTGACGTTTTTCACCGTTTCACGGGTCTTTATCTTGCCCACGTCCTATCACCTCCAAAGAAAAGAGGGGCAGGCATTACGCCTGCCCTCGTGCAAAGGAACCCTCACCGGGTCTGGTAGTCATCAGCTGATACAGCTTGGTGTTTGTGGGAAAACGATTGATAAACGGCACCAGGGCGCTGCCGTACTTGATAAGGCCGCAGCCTGCGTCGGCGTTGGTGATATAGCTCATCTGCTCATTGGAGATGTTCAGCAGCCGTGCCAGCTTCTCGCGGTCGGACGCCGCCTGATTGAGCATCACCACAAACTCCGAGTTGGAAAGCATGGTGCTGGCCTGTACGGAGTCCAGAAGATACTCCACATTCTGCGTGATGGCAGTGGGATAGGCGTTGCGCTTACGGAACTGTCGCCATGCGCTGTTGAAAAAGGCAGCGGAAAACTCGTTTTCAAACATTACATGGAACTCGTCGATAAACACATGGGTACGCTTGCCTTTCTTCCAGTTGAGAGTGACACGGTTAAGCATGGTATCCGTGATGACGAGATGGCCAATGGGTTTAAGCTGTTCGCCCAGACCGTGAATGTCAAAGACCACCACACGCTTATCCAGATCTACGGTACTTTTATGTCCGAAAATATCCAGAGAACCGGTGGTGAACAGTTCCAGAGCCAGTGCGATTTCCTTCGCCTTTTCCTCCGGCTGCTCCAGCAGCATCTCACGCAGGGTGGAGAGTGTGGGAACTCTGCCGGTTTGCTCCGCTTCCTGATACACCGCCGCTGTGCATCGGTCGATGATGGACTTCTGCTGCGGCCCGACGCCGTTGGGGTCGATACGCTCCACCAGGGACATAATAAACTGCGACTTGACTACAATAGGATTGTTTTCACCGTAGCCGTCCACCATATACATGGCGTTGAGCCGGTCTTTGCCGCCTGCGGCAACGCGGATGACGGAGGAAAGGTCGCCCATGGCCTCGGCCAACGGCGCATATTCGCCCTCTGGATCGCAGATCAGAATATCGTCGTCCGTGTTCAGAATGAGGAAGGTAATCAGTTCCTTCGCATTGAAAGACTTGCCCGATCCGGGGACGCCCAACAGAAATGCCGACTGATTAAGCAGATTGGCTTTATTGCACATGATGAGGTTATGGGAGATGGCGTTCTCTCCGAAGTAAATGCCGCCCTTGTCCATGATCTCCTGCACCTTAAAGGGCATAAACACGGCAAGGCTCTCGGTGGTCAGGGTGCGGAAAGTGTTGATGCGGCGCACACCGATGGGCAGCGCGGTGTTCAGACCGTCGAGCTGCTGGAACTTTAGTGTTGCCATCTGGCACATGTGCTTTCGGGAAATAGCCAGGATTGCCTCGGTGTCGCTGTCCAGCTGCTCTTTGGTATCTGCGGTAATGACCATGGTGAGGACAGCCACCATCATACGCTGGTCGCGGGTGGTAAGATCGTCCAGAAACTCCTTGCTCTCCTTGCGCTGAAGCTCCATATCATAGGGAACGATGGCGGAGAAATTGTTGTTGGCGTTCTGGCGGCGCTGCCAGTTGGTGATGTTGGTTTCCACACCCAGGAGACGGTTCTCCACCTCCCGCACCGCCTCATCGGTGGGCACAGGGATCACATCAATGGACAGCATCAGGTTTCGATTCAGGTCGGTCAGCTCCGTCACCATGCTGTCCTTGATATAGCTGGCGTAGTCCTTTAGGAACAGTACCCGGCAAAACTGTTCACCAAGTTTCAGATGGTCGCTGTGTTTTTCCATGCTGTCGGGGCAGATATAGTCCTTAAAGTGGTGGCCTTTCTTTGCCATATCCGCAGCATCAAAGTGAAACGCCGCTTCTTCACCGGCCCGGTAGAAGTCGTGGAGAATACGCAGGCGCTCCGTGGCCGTCAGCTCCACACACTTGGAGCCGAGAGAGGCAAAGTGGGCCGAGAGATCAGCGCCGATTCGGGCAAAGTAGGTGCGGGCTTCTTCAATGTCCTTTTTATGGACGGAAACGGTGAGATACTTTTCCTGAATGATGCCGTTGGCTCCGGTGGCCTTATCCAAAAGCATCTGATTATACTCTCTGCGGTACTCGTCCAGACCGTCATCCCGCATGGGCATGAGGATGGATTCCTCAAAGTTGGCCCGATTCTGCCGGTGGTTGTATATGGTGAGCTTGGTGGTAGCTCCGCTGTCCAGACTGTTGAGCAGTTCCGAGTAGGTCAGGAACATACTTTCCTTATCCTCACGGGAGGCCACAAGATAGTTGATGTCGGTGAAACGGTAGGTCTTTGCAAACTTGCCGCCTACCTTGAAAATGCCGTCGTTCCAAATGCAGCTGATGGGGATCACATCATGCACTCTGCGTGGGATGCGGTAACGCTCCCGATCCTGCTGCATGATGGTTTTAATGCTTTTCATCATGTCGCTTGTAACCCTCCTTTTCCCGTGCTTCAATTCCGGGTTTCAAGATTTCATAGTAAAGATTGACCGGTTCAAACTTGATATAGCGCGGCTCTAAAAACTCCGAGCGCAGCCACGCCCACAAAAACTGTTCCGCTGTCATGCCGTGGTAGGAAATGAACCCCATGGCGGCAAAGGGGGCTGCGCCCAGGATGCACATCCATGAAACGGTTTCCGTTCCCACATGAGGTTTCAGCACGAAGTACAGCAGTACGGCAACGCCCACGGCCAAAACAGAAAAAACGAACTGCCGCAGAGACAGTCCGAAAAACATAGATTCCGTATAATTGCGGATCTCACGGTTGATTTTGACTTCCAAAAATATCCCTCCTTAAAGTCCCATCATTTCACGCACGATGCGGTCAGCCATTTTCACGCTGCCCACCAAAATGAGCATATTGAAGATCAGTTCCCCGATATAGCTCCAGACCATGGAGGCCGCAGCCGCATCCGGGTCTATTACGGGCGGCGATGAGGCAAACACCGAGAAGATGATGCAGGCCAGTACGATGATCGCGCCCTCCAGACAGACGGCGGCATAGCTTTTCAGAAAACTCTTGCCTACATTCTGGCTCGGCTCTCCGGCAAAGGTGGACAGTGGGATGGGCGCGATGGCGGTGTACAGTAGGGTAGGCGCCCGGCGCCTTACCGCATTTCGGCGGCAGGTTTCCAAACGCCCCCCTCCAAACCGGACTTACACCTCTCGATGTATCCGGCTTTCCAGGTATCAATCTAGTTTTCCGGCATGCAGTTTGACATGGCAGTCGTGGCAGAGCGCCAGCGTTTTGCGTTTGCGCGCAATCATGTGGCGTTCCCATTCCACTTTGCCGGATAGGTCTTTCAGCTTTCGGACGTGGTGAATTTCAATTTCCACGTCTGTCGCTCCGCACCACTCACATTGACCGTTTTGCAACCGCTGAACAAGGCTGGTATAGTTCCTGTTTTCATTGGCGCGTCCGATAAGGTCTGGGTCACAGGCATCTATGTGGGTATCACGCCGCATGCCCTGGTGGTAAAATGCCACCGATTTTTCACCGGTTTTGCCTTGATAGACTACTACAAATTCCTTGTCCCTCGTATACTTCCGGATAATTTTCCGCATGCTTACCCGATATTTTCCGGCGAAGGTCTTATACATGCTGAATTTCATCACATAGAGAAAGCTGTTTAACACGGTTGCATTGTGAGCAATGCGATAATAGTTGTACAATCCTCTGACTTCTGCGTTGTATTGGTTGAGGATTTCCAGGTCATCCAGCCGTAAAAGGCCGGGCCTGCGGACTGGCTCCCAGATTTCCTTGTTGCCATTGGCCTTATCATAGTGTATTTTCAACGCGCCGTAGGCTAACAGACGCTTTACCCATTTCTCCTTTGGAACATAGAGCTTGACGCGCCCGGTGTAGGAGCGTTTGGTATAGCCCCCCTTGGTGCGTGTGCTGTTCTGCTCCGTGCTGGTGGTGATGTCGAAGCTGAGGAAGTGCGCGAAGTCGTTTCCGTGCGTGATAAGCGTCTTTTCTTGCGACAACTCCAAATGAAGCTGCTCTTGAATAAACGTCCCTACGTCGGCTTTTACTTGCCGTGCGTCGTCCTTGCTCCCAATCACGCCAATTAGAAAATCGTCCGCGTACCGGACATAAACCAGCCGTTTATAGGTGTCGTCCATCGGGTCGCCATACGGTGTTTCTCGCAGATATTGGTCTATGGCTTTGATTTGCTCCATGACTGCCGCCTTTTGCTCCTGGGTGATTTTACTTTCATTCCGTTTCAGCCATTCCTGTTTGCCCCGGCGTTGATCCAGCGGCTTTTTATACGCCGGATTGATACGCCGTTTTTCTCCTTGTCGGAACGTTTCGGCATACTGTGCCACGAACATATCCAACTCATTAAGGTAGATGTTTGCAAGAAGTGGGCTGATGATGGAGCCTTGCGGTGTGCCGGAGTAGGTATTGTGGTAGACCCAATCCTCCATGTAGCCTGCTTTCAGAAACTTCCAGATAAGCCCTATGAAATGCTCATCCTGGATGCGCCTGCGCAGAATATTGACCAAAACGTGGTGGTCAACATGGTCAAAGCATCCTTTTATGTCGCCCTCGACAAACCACTTGACCCCAGTAAAATTCTTCTGCACATATTGGAGCGCCGTGTGGCAGCTCCGCTTTGGACGGAAGCCGTGGGATGTGTTTAGGAATGTAGGCTCGTAGATACTTTCCAGAATCATACGAACCACTTCCTGCACCAGTTTATCGTCAAAAGATGGAATACCGAGGGGACGCTTCTTCCCATTGGCTTTGGGGATATAAGTCCGGCGGGCCGGGGCGGGTTGGTAACTATAATTTTTCAATCTGGCAGTCAGCGCGTTGATACGCTTCATGCCCATTCCGTCCACAGTCTTGCCGTCTGTTCCGGCGGTCATGTTACCTTGCTTCGCTTGAATTCGCTGATATGCCAGCAGATAAAAGTCGGGATTGTACAGATTGCGATAGAGCCGCTGATATTGATAATTGCTGTTGCATGCCTTGGAGCTAAGACATCCCAATACATTTTGGGGACTTCTCATGGTGTCTCACACACCTTTCCTTTTATGAATTGGTGGATACCCTGCCGCCCTTCGCCATGTACAAGGCTTTCCCTTGCTCGGACTACTATGGCGGCTCCGTTGCCCTGTCGGATATTCAGGCCCTGCGGCCATAGCCTTTATTTGGCGTTCCGATTTAGGCAATCCCCGGTTAGACAAATGGGAATGGCATGATGTGATGTCGGAGTGGGTTTTTGTCCTTTTCCGCTGATTGCGGCTGGCTGTCATGGGTATCTCGCAAATCGTGTCTACATGTCACCATTTGCCATGACATACGGCGAATTCAGCTATCCTACACCGTCGGCTCCAGTATGCCGCCTCGGACTGCCCTTCAAGCAGTTTAGTTTTGTTCCTCGTTCACATCGTTTCATCTTGCCGCGCAGTCGTGGTTAGATAGCTTCCCAACTTGCGACGTTGCCAGCATGCTACACTCCCCGTCGGGTTTCCCCTACGGATAAGCTGGCTGATGATAGGCTTTTTTTCACCTGCCTTTCTGGATTACCTTTTCCTACCGCCATGCCACCGACGGAATTCCCACTTGCCCGCGTGCTGTTTTGGTTTATGCCACAGCACTTCCGGGCGCACTATACATTTTGAAAAAGCGTCCGTACACACTCAAAATCATCACAAAGGACAGCACCCATATAAATAGTCCGCCTATGAGCGTCACCGCCCATAGGGGGATGCTCTCAAAAAAGCCACAGTCCTCGATGGCCGTCACGATCTCCGATGGCAGAACCGTATTCTGCGGAGAGCCAAAGCCTGCCGCGTTCATAATGGACGAGATTACGCCCTGGATGATGTTCAGCAGCGCCAGCATCAGTTCCATGCCATAGGTGATAACGCCCTTTGCCAGCGCAAAACGTATGAACAGCTTTACGGCGTGTTCCGGCTTCTTGACTTCAGCAAAGCTGCCGCAGGTCTTTACCATGCCTATCACAAAGAACAGCACCAGCAGCGCATAGCCGATGGCCTGCAGCGCGCCGTGAATATCCACGACCACGTTCCAGATTGCGCCGCCCTTAAAGGATTCCGGCGACTGCGTGATAAGCTGCCATATTTCACTCAATTTGCCGTTCCAGACCTCCAGCGCATTTTCGAGGTTCTGTACGACCCAGTTATCACTTTCCAAATTTTCTTCACCTCCAACGTATCTATAAATTGAATTATTGTGTGTGATCCCTTATAATAAAATCGGCCCCAACAAGAGGTGTATGAGGGGGGCGAAGCCGACTGACAGCTACGGCGTCCATATGGGGCAATTGTCGTTAGTCTTGAAGGAGGTGCTGCCTATGGCTTCGGATCTGCTGACCATTGTTTCTTTCGTCCTTTTTGTGCTTGAGAAGCTACTCACTTTTCTTTCTCCCTTCCCTGCCTCGTTAATAAAAGATAAGACTGCGGACAATTTGCCCGCAGTCTTTTTCTTTGCTCAACCGGTGATGAGGGTCAGGATCTCTTTTGCAAAGGTGATGACGATACCGCCCGCCAGGGTGAGGAAACCGTTGGAACGCTGGGACGGGTCATGGGACTGGAGGGAGAGGCCCACCTGCACGATGCCCCAGCCCAGCAGGATCAGACCCACAGCGCGGATCAGGCCAAAGATGAACTCGCTGAGATTGTTCACCACCTGCAGCGGATCGCCGCCAGCAGCAAAGGCTGTCATGGAGACGCAGCCAATGAGCGCCATGGACGCCACCAGAGAGCAGTAAAAGCGGAACCCGCGCTTGACCTTATTGGGCATGGGCAGTTTGGTGATGTTCTTTTCCTTGGTTTTCATGTTCTTGTTACCTCCGATTTCTTAAATAGTTCTTCAAGCTCCTCTTCAGTGAGAAGCACGAAGTCGTGATTCCCGGCATCCAGCTCCATCGCCTGCCCCAGCAGAGCCGGGTCAAAGACGATAGATGCAATGCTGCGGGTGTCCTCGCCGTGCCGGTACGGTTCGGCCCCGCCGTCTGTGGTCAGCTTGATGTTGGGATGCTTCAGGATGTCGTACTTGAAGTCCTGAACAGGCCGTTCGCCGCGAATAAAAAGGAGCGCATACCGGTTGTCCAGCATACGCACCTCCGAAGCGTCCAGCAGTTCGCGTCCCGAAAGCTGCCAGTTGGTTGAATAGCTGCCGTTGCGCCCACGGGATTGCCCGTAGGTGTTGGTGTCGATGGTTTCCTTGCCCAGCAGCTTTGACACATACTCATGGGTGGATTGCTCGTTACCGCCGAGATACAGGAAGTGGTCGCAGTTGCCCACGATGCTCTCCCACTGCTTTTCAAACAGGGCCTTGAGCTGTGCAAGGTTCTGGATGATGATGCTGACGGAGATCTCGCGGCTGCGCATGGTGGCCAGCAGCTTGTCAAACTCATCGGGCAAAGCGACATTGGCAAATTCGTCCATAACAAAATGCACATGAACGGGGAGCCTGCCGCCGTGTATCACATCGGCCTGATAGTAAAGCTGCTGGAACATGGAGGTATAAAGCATACCAATGATGAAATTGAAGCTGCTGTCGTTGTCCGGGATGAGGGCAAAGACAGCGGTTTTCTTTTCGCCCAAAGTCCAAAGTTCCATTTCGTCGGTCTGTGTGATACTGGCCAGAGAGTCCAGATTGAACTTCTCCAGACGGGAAACAAGGGTGATCTGGATGGATTTCAGTGTCTTGGCGCTGCCAGAGTGATAGTTGCGATAGTATTTCAGCGCGATATGCTCCGGGTTTCGCATTTCAAGCCGGTCAAACAGCTCGTCCAACGGGGACTGAAAATCCTCGTTGTCTTCCCGCACCTCTGCCGCGCGGATCATTTCCATGACCATGGGAAAGTTCTGCTCATCGGGCGGGGCCTCGTAGTGGAGGTAGAACACCAGCGCCAGAAGCAGCATCTGCGCCGCCTGATCCCAAAAGGGGTCTTGGGACTGACTGCCCTTGGGCGTGGTGTTCTTGAACAGATTTGTCACGAGCCGTTGAATATCGTTATCGTTGCGAAGGTAGACAAAGGGATTATAACAGTGGCTTTTCTCCATGTTGATGAGGTCGATCACCTTGATGTCGTAGCCTTTGGCTTTCAGCAGATTGCCGGTGTCACGCAGTAGTTCGCCCTTCGGATCAAGGCATACAAAGCTGGTGTTGGCGTTCATTACATTGATTTTGGCGAAGAAACGGGTCTTGCCGGAGCCACTTCCGCCACAGCAGAGGATATTCAGATTGCGTCGGTGTTTTCTGCCGTCCAGACCAATAGCCACATTCTGCGTGAGGATCTTATTCGCCGTTCTGTCCTTATCCGCGTACTTCCTGTTGATAGTGCTCGGGACGCCCCATTTTGCCGAACCGTGTTCCTCCCTTCGCCGGTAGTTGCGGTCGGTGGAAAGATAGATGCCGATACCCAGGCCATAGCACAAAAGAAAAAGGAGGACAGTTTTTACACTGTCCTCACATACCGTGATATGAAACGGGTCATTGAACGCTGCGCCGCCGTTTCGGATCAGCCCTACAAGGCCATCTCCAAAGTACGGGGCAAGTAGCAGCGCAAACCACACCACGGGAAGGATGCCGCAGGCATAGAGGATAAGGCGGGCACGGGAGAACTTATCTTGCCTCACGGTTGGTTCTCCGTTTTCCTTTTTTTGTCGGGGCGTCGATGACTTTCAGGATCAGATCGTCCACATCCTCGGTGGGTTTGTCCTCCCGGAGCAGGTCATTTCGGAAGTCGGTCAAGCCGTTTACCATCAGGCGCTGTTCAAAATCGTCCAGCATGACCACTCTTTTTTCATCTGCCATGGTCTGCCTCCTTTATCTTGCGCCTTCATCCCGGTTCTGCTGACTGCGCTGTTGTGCAGCAAACACGCGGTTCATATCGGCAGAGATCTCACCGGCGATCTCCCGCATGGTGCCAAGTTCACTGCGGATGGCCTGCGCGTCCATTTCGCTGTATGCCTCCGGGATGCGGCTAAAGCGGAAATTATCCACGGCGATGCCGTTGCGCTTGCAGAGCATATAGGACACGCAGTAGGCGGAGAAGGCGGGGCTGGCGCAGTCGTAACCGTTCTTCGCCATGTGAGCGCGGGCCAGCTCCTGGGACAGCCCCCGGAAGATGGTGGGAGCATCCATGCCCTGACGCAGCAGGATCACATTGTCCTCTGCGTGATAGGCCACATTCATGTGTTCGGGAAGTTCCGTAGTAATGGTCATCTTGCAGGGTGCGTTGTTGATAAGGGCTTTGAGCAGCAGACGCTCGTCACGGGTGATGGTGGGCGCAACCCTCTGGCGGGAGTTGGTCTGCGAGATGTCAAAGACCTTTTTTACATCATAGGACACGCCGACACTGCCATCCTCGCGCTCATACTCCTTGCCCGGTTCCAGAATCACGATGCCATCCTCGCCGCGCTTCACATACACGCCGCTGCTTTTCCATGTGTCGAAGTCTGCAAGGCGGGTGGCCTCGGGCAGCTGTGCCGTGATGAGCAGAGCATTACCCACAGAGTAGCGGTCGAACCGGGCCTGCACGTCCAGATAGGCTTGGAAGATCTCTCCGTTGCCGACAATCTCCATGGCGGTGTTGTCAATCAGCTCATAGGCGCTCTCGCGCTCCTGCTGTTTCTTTGCTGCCCACACCGCCTTGTCAAAGGGGGCAAAGGTCTGGTTCTCTTGTGTGGAAGGTGTATTGAAAATATCATCAAAGTTTGCCATAGCTTATCGCTCCTTTTGCTTTTTGGATTTCTTTTTGGGTGGCTCCTTATGAGCCGCAGATTTGGAGGGCTGAGAACGATCCCTGGCCTGTGCCGCTTTCTGTCGCTGTTCAGCCTTGATCTCGTTCAGCTCCTGACGCACAGAAGGGCGAGAACGGGCAGGCTCATCAGAGATACCCCTTGCGGCTGGCTCTTTGGGCGTTGAGGTAGGCTCGGACTGACGGGACTTCGCAACCCGCGCCTCGGTGGGGTTTTGGGTCTGGCCCTCCTCCTTGTTGGGGACGGGAGTAAGCAGCGCATCCAGGAATTGCTCGTCCTTGTCCGGCTCGGGCGCGGTGCGCTCCGGCGCAGCAATATCGCCCTCTGCTTTCTCCTTTTCTGCGCGGCTGCGCTCGATTTCGCTCTTGACGCTGCCCAGATCCACAGTAGCAAGCTGGAACCGTTCAAAGATGCGGTTGATCTTACTGGCATCCTCGGCCCGCACCATGATGTCGGTAATGCCGTCATTGGCATTTTTATCTTTCAGAACACAGTAGAGAACGCCGTACTTCTTCGCCTCCTGGCAAAACCGCTGCAAGTCCGTGTCCTTCACGGCAAAGACTTTCAACTCCTTGCCGCTGCGGAGCATATTGGTCAGCCGGGTCTTGCCTTTGGTTTTCTTCTGATCCCGGAGGATAGCATAAAGCAGAACGGCAATTTCCTTTGCGCCTGTACCGGCGATCTTGGCAGCAACTTCAACGCCCTCCAGCGTTAGTCGCACGACCTGTTCCGCCGCGTCGCCTGAATAGCTCATCTTCTGTTTTCTCCTTTCGTTCAATTTCCTGCTGCTTTTTGAGCAGTATGAGGTTTTCTTTCACTTGCCCGGAACGCTCCGCGATGCCTTCGCACAGCGCCATGTCCCGGCGCAGCGTTTTCAGCCGTTGGGATATGCTACTGATCTGTGCCTTGACCGCATCGGCCTCCGTTTGGTTGCCCTGGCGGGAGAGGCGGCGGAGTCGGTTGCGGAGTTCTTGCCGCTGTTCGGTCAGTTCCGTCATTTCTGTCGCCGTACTTTCCCGGTAGGCGGTCAGCTCGTCGATGGTTTCCATGCCCGTCCTGCCCAGGAACCGGGTCTGCGCGATAAGCTGATCCAGCTTGGCCACGTCCTCACGCAACAAAAAAGACACCCGTTTTACGGATGTCGGTCGTTTCACGATGATGCGCAGCTCATAGTAGTAGCGCAGATATAAGGCGCGCAGGCCGGTGATTTTCCGCTGCGGCTGGAACCTGCCACGGTATCGGTAGCGCCGATGCGGTTTTTGCTCTGCTTCCGGGAATGGGATCTGCTTGCGGACATTCTGCAAGATACGCTCCTTGACCTGTTCCAGCGCGTACCCGTCGCCCAGCTTGTGAAAGCGAAAATAGCCTTTGGCGTCGGGCGGCTTCAAAGCCGGATATTTCAGCGGCGCACCTCCTTTCCCACGGGTCTTGAACTCATACCCCATTTCCGTCATCACACGGATGAAGTCGCGCTCGGTGGTGGAGGCAAGGATGGCCCGGTCTATATCCGCCCGGATGCTGCCTTTGTGGGTAGGCTTGCCGTTCTTCTCCGCCAGCCACTCGCCGTAGTTTTTGCCACGGCCACCCGGGTTCTCAATGACGGAAATGGCGAACTCCCGGCAGAGCCGGTCGGATGTCGCAGACGGCCTGTTCTGTCGTGAAATAGACGGGCTGTTTTGTCGGTCATCGCCGGACATCATTGTCCGGCGCCGGTGCGTTTTGTCGCATAAGAGAAGGGGATGGCTCCAGCCATCCCCTTCTTTCCGGTATTCAAGAAACCTCGCCCTCCAGGACGAGTTGTACCATCCGGTCATCAATAATGGCCCGGCGGTTTTGGTATGCGTAGACAAGAGACTGGGTACAGGCCCGGTTAATC
>CDZQ01015408.1_pt1 | contig 85425 bp, 85 predicted proteins | sample 554831 | NCBI WGS metagenome assembly CDZQ01 (sample SAMEA3182112, study PRJEB8094) | gut metagenome | biome: human; feature: gut; material: Stool; isolation source: human stools | place: Canada | collected 2013-05-06 | reverse complement strand
CTCCGTATTTTGTGCTGATCTCCATCAGACTTCCTTTTCCTTCCAGATACTCCTGCACCGCCTGTAGCTTTAATTCCGGGCTGTACGTGTGGTTCTTCCTGCCTGGCAGAAAGACTACCGCACCTTCTGCCTTGTACTGCATGACCCACTGTCGAAGTGTTTCTTTATATACACCAGCCTCTGCTGACGCACTACTTAAGCTCATCTCTCCATTCATATATTTGCGGATAATTTTTACTTTCTCTTCCAGATTTAGTTTTGGCTTTTGTAACATAACAATGCTCCCTCCATGTTTGACAGTGTTTTTTCTTTTTCACTGTCTCTCATAAAGGGAGCATATCACAATCTGTCCGGGGTTTGTCTACAGCTTTTTTATGTTAGTCATATATGCTTTCTGTATCAAAGCTTATGACATTGCCTGTGGTAGCATTTATTTCATAATCGTAATCAATTTCGCCGGAGATGAATTCTATCTCGTATACATATATGCCATCATCTCTGTCCAGCTTTGTTTTTGTAAATGTAGCTGATGAAGAAGACACTCCTGCGTGGTTCAGAGCGATTTGCTTTGCCTTCTCAGTACCTATATATTGAGAGCTGTCAGCAGTTTGCTGCCCCTGGCTGCTGCCTGATGACTGCTGAGTTTGAGATTGCCCGGCACTGGATGACTGATTGTTCTGTGTCTGAGAGCTGTTGTCAGACTGATTGTTCTGTGTCTGAGAGCTGTTGTCGGATTGATTGTTTGAGCTATTGCCGGATTGCTGATTGTTTTCTGATGTAATGCCCTGAGAAGAGTTTTGTCCGGTTGTTCCTCCGTTTATCTGATTAGTCAGCTCACGATTAGCTTCGAGGATCGTTCCGTCTTCGGCAGCTACTTTGTAGTCATATTCAAATCCATCTGCATAGAATTCTATTTCGTAGATTTTTAAGTTGTCGTCACGGTCATAATGACCTCTCAACCCTGTAACTTCTGATTCAGTATAACCTGCATTCTGCAAAGCAACGTTAGTGGCTCTCTCAAGACCGATTCCCTGATTGTTAGCTATAGACCCTATGGCATACAATACAGAAAAAGCGATTACTGCTATTATTAGCACTGCGCATACTGCGAATAACGCGATTCTTTTTGGTGATGATAACATGGATTTTATACTCTTCATTTTTATACCTCCTATGGACTTTCTATATTTGATGTAAGTCTCTTTTTCTTTTATGCCCTTATTATGAGTTGTAAAGATTAAAAGAAGATTAAAATCAAAAACTTTTTTTAAAATTTTTTTTAAATGAAGAAAACCACATTATTTTGGCATGGAAAAGATAAATGTGCTTCCGCTGCCTTGGATACTGGATACGTTTAACCGCCCTCCGTGAAAATCCGCAATCTCTTTTACCATGGCAAGCCCCAGGCCGAAACTGTTTTCACTGTTTCTGGAAGAGTCTTCTCGATAAAAACGGTTCCATATCTTGTTTAAGTTTTCCGGGGAAATACCGATTCCGTTGTCAGAAACCTTGAGCTCCACAAGGTCGCCTTTATCTTTTAACTCTACCTTGACTACAGCGTTGTCGCCGCTGTATTTATATGCGTTATCTAAAAGGTTGCTCAAAAGTCTTGAAAGCAGACCGCTGTTTCCGAGAATAGAAACATTATCCTCAATTTCCGTTATAAGTTCTTGCGATGATGAAAGGAGAATCATCCTGTCATCACACATAGAGCGAACCAGCTGGCTGAAATCCAAATTTTCAAGCAGGTACTTTTCGGTGCCTTGCTCCAGCCTGGTAAAGAACAGCAGCTGCGAAAGCAGGGAGCTGATGTTCATGCTTTGCCTTTTTATAACTTCCAAAGCTTCTTTATATTCTTCTTCTGACTGAGCAAAATCCAGCGCATATTCACATTGTGCCTGAATGACAGAAATCGGCGTTCTCATTTCGTGGGAAGCGTCAGACGTAAATTGCTTTTCTGCGTTAAAATTGGTCTCCAATTTTTCAAACATGCGGTTAAAGTTATCAGCCAGCTGATGAATCTCATCTTTTCCTTCGCCTATATCTATACGCTTTGTCAAATCACCGGACTTGGAGATATCGCTGGCAGCCTGGTTGATTTTTTCCACAGGAAGGAAAGAACGGCGAGTGATAGCATATCCTCCAACCAGTGCGGCAATGGCAAACAGAGGCACTATCCAAAGAGACATACGTGCGACATTGTAAAGTATGTGGGTGGTTTCGTGCTCTGAAACAAAGCCGCGCAGCCATAGACCATCCAAGTTGTCACCATTTAACTTTTTTTCATATATATAATACCTTTCACCTTTATATGTGGTGGTGCCTACTGAAGTAAAAGCAAAAGCTTCATCGTCAGATAAGCTGAAAGGCATTTCGCCATATAGAAGGTTGTTATCGGAATCTACAAGAGCAGTACAAATACCATCAATGTAGTCGCAAAAATCATCATCAATTTCAAGGACTCCGCCTTTGTATGAAAGAAAGAAGTCCGATGCTTCTCTTTCACGACCATCTAAGCTGTTGTAAAATTCAATTTCCTCAGCATTGGAGCTTACAAGATTAATAAGTCGCTCCTGAATAGACTGGTTTAGCACATTTCTGCTTATGTACATGGTAAAAGCGCTTGTTCCGAGGGCTAAAATAAGCAGGGCAACTGTAAACCATATCATTATTTTCTTTTTTATAGATAGCTTTTTCATCAATTCTTTCTTTTTATAATTACTCTTCTCTTAGAACATAGCCGATTCCTCTGACAGTGTGAATCAATTTTTTGTCAAATTCATCGTCAATTTTTTTACGTAAATACCTTATATATACATCTACTGCATTGGTTCCGCCGGAATAGTCGTAATTCCAAAGATTGTTTTCAATCATTTCCCTGGTAAGAACTATTCCTTTATTGTGCATCATATATTCCAACAAGGCGAATTCCTTGGCAGAAAGGGTAATGTTTTTTCCTGCCCTGGTGACGCTGCGTGCAGAAACGTCCAACGTCAAGTCGGCCAGCTGGAAAATATTTGACGCGTTGCCTGAAGTTTTGCGAGTAATGGCTCTTATTCTGGCTATCAGTTCCTCAAAAGCAAAAGGTTTGACCAAATAATCGTCCGCCCCCATATCTAATCCTGTAACCTTGTCCTGTATCGTATCTTTTGCAGTTAGAAACAGTATAGGTGTCGTATCGCCGCGGCTGCGCATTTCTCTCAGGACTGTGAGACCATCTTTTTTGGGCATCATTATGTCTAAGACAATGCAGTCATATTTGGCTGCAGAAGTAAAATCGCCGACTTCATCTCCGTCAAAGCAGCTGTCTACTGAAAACCCTTCGGCAGATAGGCGCTTGTTTATAATTTTATTTAAATCTTTTTGATCTTCTGCTAAAAGTATTCTCATAACTCTCTCCCACAGTTTTGAGCGTAATTGATTTTTTGAAGATAAAAACTAAAGAAGCTTAAGTATATCTTCTTTTGAAACCAGACCGATGGATTTGGCAGTCGCTTCGCCATTCTTGAAAACCATTACCGTCGGAATGCTCATTATGCCGAAACGTATAGCCAGTTCTTGCTCTTCATCAATATTTATCTTGCAAACTTTTACATCGCTGCGCTCTTCTGCCACCTGGTCTATTGTAGGAGAAAGCATCTTACATGGCATGCACCAGGCGGCCCAAAAGTCTACAAGAACGGTTTCCTTTGCTTCTGTAATTTCTTTATCAAAATTTTCTTTTGTTACTGTAGTTATCATTTTAGTACCTCCAAAAATGTCTTATTCTTGTGTTTTCATATACCTTGGGTCTTAGTGTTTATTATACCCCCAAACCCATTATAATAAAATAGTATTGTATTATATTTTGTGTTATAATGAACGCAAATATCATATTATCTGCCGCTATATGTCGCTTTGGCGGCAGAGTCAGCGGAAGCGTTCATTGAACCGCCGGACCGGGTTTGAATGCGGTATAATGAACGCAAAAAGATTACATCGGCTATAATGGAGGAAAAGATAATGCCAAAGTTCAGTGTCAAGAAACCTATGACAGTTTTTGTAGTAGTCGTAATAATAGTAGCATTAGGTATAGTGTCCGTCCTAGGCATGACGCCGGACCTCCTTCCCAGCATAGATTTGCCTTACGTGGTAGTGATGACAACATATCCGGGCGCTACGCCTGAGGAAGTAGAAGAGACTGTAACCAAACCTTTGGAACAAGGCCTTGCTACCACTGAAAATCTTGAAAATATACAATCCATATCGGGAGCCAATTATTCCATGGTAGTGCTGGAATTTGAGCAGGATACCAGCATGGACACGGCTATAGTCAATATACTTCAAAGCGTAGATCTGGTTGAAGGCTCTTGGGATGAATCTATCAGTTCTCCATATATAATGAAGATAAATCCCAATATGATGCCTATAAGGATAGCAGCAGTAGACAGAGAAGGATACGATGTGGAAGAACTATCTTCCTTTGTAAAAGATACGCTGACGGAACAGCTGCAAGGTACGACAGGGGTGGCCAGCGTCAGCACAGGAGGCCTTATAGAATCGAAGATAAATGTTTCTATCAATGAAGATAAGATAGAAGAGTTGAATACTAAGCTGTTAAATCAGGCCAACAGTTCTCTTGCCCAAGCCAAATCTCAGATAAACACAGGGATGAACGAAATTAAAAAGGCTGAGGCAGAGCTGGCAGAGGCGAGAAATCAATTGGACGCTACTAAAGAGAATACTTATGATGAATTGGCGTCCATAAGCGCTGAGCTGGATGCTGCTGTGGCGCAGGCCAGCTCTTTGGCAACGCAGATAAGCGTCATGGAATATCAGAAGACCGCCCTTGAGGCCCAGATTCAATTTGACCCTGCCAATGAGGACCTTCAGCGGCAGCTCAGCGATGTGTCTTCTGAGCTGGCAGCGATGATGATAGACAGCCAAACAGCCAATGAGCAGGTTGAAAGACTTAAGCTTGCATATCAGCAAGCAGAAAGAGGTACATATACAGCCCAGGATTCTCTGGATGAAGCCTACGCTCAGCTGGACTCCGCCAGCAGCCAGCTGGCCAGTCAAAAGAGCAGTTTGAACAGCGCCATGGCTCAGCTGAATTCGGCAGGGAACGAAGCGCTGAAGCAGGCGGACCTTTCTTCAATGATAACGATGGAGATGGTTTCAGGCGTGTTGCAGGGACAGAACTTTTCCATGCCGGCCGGATATGTACAAGAAGATGGTGCCAGATATCTTGTCAGCGTAGGTGATGAATTTACGACCATGGAAGATATTGAAAATCAGCTCTTGTTCAATGTTGAAGGGCTTGGAGACGTTCGCCTGGGAGATGTGGCAGACGTATTTATTGCTGATAACAGCGACGCTGTGTACGCCAGCATAAACGGCCATCCAGGTGTGCTTTTAACTTTCTCCAGACAGTCCAACTATCCTACTGCGACAGTTTCCGACAATATCAGTGAACGTTTTGAAGAACTATCAGCCGAATACGAAGGCCTGACTTTTACCACTCTGATGGACCAAGGCCAATACATCTATCTCATAATAGATTCCATCGGACAAAGCCTCGGGTGGGGAGCTCTTTTTGCGGTGATAATATTGTTCTTGTTTTTAAGAGATATTAAACCTACCTTAATAACGCTGCTTTCCATTCCTATAAGCATAATGTTCGCATTGGCGCTGATGTATTTTTCCGGCGTAACCCTAAATATGATTTCATTATCAGGTCTTGCCATCGCTGTCGGAATGCTGGTAGACAACTCTATAGTGGTAATTGAAAATACATTTAGACTTAGACGAATGGGAGTTCCTGCAAAGAAGGCGGCTGTTGCAGGAGCAAAACAAGTGGCGGCGGCGATCACATCGTCAACGTTGACCACTATATGCGTGTTTGCACCGATAGTGTTTGTACAGGGAATAACGAGACAACTGTTTACGGATATGGCTTTGACCATCACTTATTCACTGCTTGCCAGCTTGATAATAGCCCTCACTTTAGTTCCTGCCATGTCATCTATGATGTTCAAAAAAGAAATGAAGCCGGAGGGTCATAAGTTTACTGCTTTCAGAAGAGGATATATGCGGCTTTTGGCATGGAACCTGCGTCATAAAGCGCTGGTCCTTATAGCGGCTCTGGGTCTTTTGGTATTCAGCGTAGTTGCTTCTCTGGCGAAGGGCTTTATCTTTATTCCTGATATGGCCACACCTCAGCTTTCAGGCATTATGACGATGAACGACGAAGAAGCGCAGCTGGAGGACACTAAGAATACTGCTGATGCAGTGCTTGCTGCTATGGAAGAAGTGGAGGGAGTAGATACTGCTGCAGGCATGCTTTCTTCAACAAACATGCTTACAGGAGAGACTTCTGCAACGACTGTAAGCCTGTATGTGCTGGTGGATGAGGATTCGGATAGGAGCGGTGAGGAAATCTGCAATGACATAGAAGCTAAGTGTAAGGATTTAGACTGTACTGTGGATATGATCAGCGCGTCTTCGATTTCATCGTACACTTCAGCTTTAGGCGGAACAGGTGTAGGAATAGAAATTTACAGCAACGATACAGACGCTCTTCAGCTGGCTGCCAAGCAGATTGGAGAAAAGTTAGAGACGGTAGAAGGAATCAAGGCAGTAGACAATGGCCTTGAAGAAACAGAGCCGGAAATACATTTTACTGTTGATAAAGACGAGGCCATGAAAAACGGTCTGACGGTGGCTCAAGTATATGCGCAGATCGCCGAGGCCCTTACATCGGAAACTTCTTCCACCACATTGGCGTGGGAAGGCGAGAACTATGAGGTTATCGTCAGCGATAAAGACGAGGCAGATGTCACCGTAGATACCCTCAAAAATTTGACGTTACAGGGAACTGATTCTTCCGGAAATGCTGTAAATGAAACACAGTTATAAAGATGACGATGTTGTATTGGAGTGCAAAGGAAGGATGTAATAATTCAAAATGTATCGTTGACCCCATTTTTTGAACCAATTCTGAAATTTTCGCAATAAGACTTGAAATTCGGGCATTTTCTGTGTATAATATTCATGTATATATATACTCACTACCACTGCGCCCATTTTCAGGTGGCAAGGTTTAGAGTATAAACTAATTTTATAGAAAAGGAGTTGACAATTATGACTGCATTTGCGACAATCATTAGCAAGCAAGCGGTCATAGTCTGCCCTTTTTTCGAGAATATACGCAATATGTGCGTACTGCTCTATTGGCATTTTGCTGATAGGGCGGTGCGTTTTTGCGTTCAAAAGAGAAGGTGATGGGCTAACTGAGTGGAGAAGCATGCTCGGTTCGCCGTTCACCGACGCAGGAACGAATGGCAGAAGCTCTCCTTGCCGTGCGGGAGAGCAGGCAGAACTTTCTACACGGTATAAATCTCCGGCAAATAGCTGGAAAGAACTAAAGGAGGAATTGCTTATGAAAGCAAAGAAAAGTAAATTATTAAGTATACTCTTGTGCAGTGTTATGATTTTGGGAATGTTACCCACAGTTGCTTTTGCAGAAGGTACCAAAGTTGCATGGATTGGGGAAAAAGGGTATGAGACACTGGAGAATGCAGTAAATGATGCTAAAAGTGGTGATACCATTGTATTGGGGGAAGGAAAATACACACTCTATGGCAGAAATGCAAATACAAGGGGAAAAGACCTCACCTTTGTAGGGCAGGGTGCTGATAAAACTGCATGAGGAATTGGGGCAACAATACCTGACCCGGATAAATTCGGTACAGAATACAACGGCGATTACAGCTTTGACGGTTCCGGCACAATTACATTTAAAAACATGACTCTGCAGAGCGGTACAGTTGATTATCTGGGATTCATCCGTGCAGATAACACAGTTGCAGAAAATTGTGTAATAAACGGCAAGACCTTCTACTGGGGCTATACTTCGGCAAAATTCAAGAACACTACTTTCAATGCTCCGGAGGGGGATTATGCTATCTGGACCTATTCCTCACCGACGATGACATTTGACCACTGTACGTTTAATGTTTCCGGAAAAGCAATCAATGTTTATACAGACTTCAGTGCAGGAAAGTATGACATTACTGTTAATTATAATGATTGCGTAGTTAACAGCAACACGCCAGAAGAAAAAAAAGATAAGGCTGTCATGAACATAAACGACAGCAATATGGGCGATTACAAATATATCATCAATATTTCCGGAAACAATACGGTGAACGGCGTTACTCCGGATAACTTGAACGAAGAATACCCTAAGGAACAGAAGGACATCACATGCTCAAGGCTCTTCGAATTCAACACAAAGTATGGAAATGGCAATTCCGGCCGTACAGTTGTATCCATAGATGGTATTAAGGTTTGGGAAAATGGGAACATGATTGCCCATGAAATAGACACGGCAAACGATAGTTATACAGATGGTTACAAGGATGATGCTTACACGATAACCATTAGTGATTGGGAAAAGACAGACGATGATTACTATATCAGAGTCGTCAAAAAAGTTTGTGATTATTGTGGCTATACAAGTGAATACAAGGAAAAAGGTTATTCTGTAACATATACAGATGGTATGGACAATGTTGAAATCTTCAAAGATCAGACAACCATTGTTCTTGCCGACGATGTCACTCCTGTGTTTGATGGTGGTACTCCCACAAGAGATGGATACATTTTTGATGGTTGGAATCCGGATGTAAATGAAACAGTAACTAAGAGCATTACTTATACAGCAGCATGGAAAGAAGAAGTGGTTCCGACCGACCCGACAACACCGCCAGACCCGACAACACCGCCAGACCCAACAAGACCGACAGAGACCAATCCTGACACAGGTGTTACAAGTCCGCAGACCGGAGATAACAGCAATATGCTTCTGTGGGTAGCTCTGCTGGTTGTAAGCGGAGCGGGCGTAATCGGAACAACGGTTTACAGCAAAAGAAAAAGAGTAAGATAACATGGCATAAGCTGCGTGTGCGGCGCACATTCGCAAAGCTCCCTCCTGTCGGGTACAATGTATCTGACAGGAGGAATTTTTTATGGAACTGAAAAAGCATATCACAGATGAAAAGACAGGTATCAGCTACACGCTCTGCGGAGACTACTATCTGCCGGACATAGTACTTCCCGAAGAAAAGTACTATGAACTCGGACGCTTCGGTCGTGCAAAGTTCCGTCACTTACAGCAATGCCATAAGGTACTGCTGACGAGCCTGCGAACAAGCGGGACGCTGAATGAATATCTGCACAGAGTAGACGAGGACTGCGAGGAAATGTTTTCCCGGCTGGTTAAGCAGTATGCAGAGCGCGAGGGCGTGACCGAACAGATGAAAGCTGACGAGATGATGAAGTGGCTCGGGCTGATGAATAACATCCGAAGCCGTGCGGAGGAGGTCATTATGAGGGAGTATATCTATGAGGAAAATTAAAATCCAAGGTGGACAGTATTGAACTGCAGCTCATTATCCGAGCCTTGGCGGAATGGCGGAACGCCTTGATTGCCGAGAATAAACCGACGGAGGATTTGGATGAGCTACTGATACGCTTCTGCAAATGACCGCTTACAACTGAATACAGAAAGAGAAAGCACTTATTTTCAGGGAATTATCCCACAAGAAAATAGGTGCTTTTTTTGTACCTAAGTGGCGGTATTTCCGATAAACCGGCAAGACGTTATAAACTCCTTACCCTGCTTTCTCCAACCCCTTACAGCGAAGAAAAACGGCAATTTTCATCCCGAAACTATGTCATTTCGGCACTTGATTACACAATCAGGTGCTTTTTGCTTTTCCGGTTCAAACAAGCGAGCTTCAAATTTCTTTGGGAAAAGGGTTGCCGTTCCATCTTTCTCAGTGGGAATTAGTGAAAGGATATTTTTTTCAAAAATATTTTTGAAAACACCCCCCCCCAGAAACGCTCTCCCATTTCAAACAAGTGAAGGGGTAAAAATTTTTTGAGAAAAAGGGTGTCCATTTCATCTCCCCCGGTGGGAACAAGTGAAAGGATAAATTTTTTTGGAGTTTTTCTCGCAGAGCACAGATTTTGGGTGTGCATTTTGACCCCCTTTGTCCAAATGAGTGAGGGGGATTTTATCTTTGGTTTCCAAAACACCCGATAATTTTTCCTTTCCCAGTCCGAACAAGTGAAGGGACATAGTTACCCTACACCTTTTTACAACTGAATGACCGTCCGATTGGGATATGACTTTGCGATGATACGAGCAGGGCAACGCCGCTTAGATGGGGGCAGGCATACAAAAACGACAATCGGGTAAAGCGGCGGTTACATACCCACGCCTTACGGCTTGGGTTGAAAACTATGGGAGGTGGTGAAAGTGCCACGAATGAGTAAAAAACGGAAACAGGGATGGGCGCTGTTTCTGAATGAGAGAAACCGTATCACCTATAACGAGCTTTGCAGGAAGTGTCAGAACGACTGCAAGCAGAGCTTTCGGGTGCTGGTAATCGAATGCCCGAAATTTTTGAGAAAGGAGAGAAAACGAAAAAATGAAGCTTGAGATTACAAAGGCAAGCGATGTTCAGGTAAAGAGCGTGGAATGGCTGTGGTATCCGTATATTCCTTATGGCAAGGTCACGGTCTTGCAGGGCGACGCCGGTGACGGCAAAAGCACTTTGATTCTGAAGCTTGCCGCAATGCTGACAAGGGGCGAGCCAATGCCCTTTACCGACGGCGAGGGCGCAGAACCGGTCAATGTCATTTACCAGTCCACAGAGGACGACGCAGACGATACAATCGTTCCTCGATTTATTGCCGCAGGCGGCGATACGGACAGACTGCTGTTCATCAATGAGAAGGAACAGTATCTGAGCTTTTCCGACGAGCGACTGCTGGAAGCCATCCGACAGACCAAAGCAAAGCTCATTGTCCTTGACCCCTTATCCGCATATATCGGGGAGTCAACATCGATCAATTCCGCCAATGAAGTCCGCAGACAGTTTCGACCGCTGATTGACATCGCAAAGGAACAGGGCTGTGCGATTGTCATCGTTCATCATATGAACAAGGCAATCGGGCAGAAAGCACTGAACCGTGGCGTAGGTTCGGTGGATATTGTGGGTGCGGCAAGAAGCGTTCTGCTCGTCGGGAGAACCGATAAGGAACGTCCCGATGAGCGAATACTGGCACAGGTCAAAAGCAATCTTGCCCCGACAGGAAATGCCATTCTCTTTTCGGTTGACGAGGGCGGTATTCACTGGCTGGAGGAAACTGCAAGGACAGCAGATGAAGTTTTGGGGAATGTATTTGCGGGAGTCGGCAGACCCGATGAGCAAATGCAGAAAGCAAAAGAAATGCTGTCCGCTTTACTCGCTGGCACCCAGCCAAAGCCGCAGAGCGAAGTGATGCGTCATCTGAAAGAGGCGGGGGTCAGCGAGAGTACGGCAAAAAAAGCAAAAGCACTGCTGGGCATACGCTCTGTGAAACAGGGCGTGCAGTGGTTTTGGTTGTTGCCGGAGGGCAAGGACGAACAGAATTTCGTGACGGATAAAGACACGAAAAGCTGTGAGGATTTGCCCTTTTAAGGGAGTCAAGGGGGAACGCCTTGCCCACCACCTTGCTTGCAAGGTGTAGTGGGTTACACTGCAATGCACCGGGAACGGAAAACGCACGGTTTCCGTTCGGTTGGCAGTGATTTTTGCGAGCCGCCGGATATGGCGAGCAAAATATCACGGACAACAGCATTGAGGGATTGTTTACGAGCCGCAAAGGACGGCGAGCAAACAAGACCGAAAGGCGGTAAGAGGTGCTTTGCTGTGTATCAACCGTCTCTCCCGTTCACCGCAAAATGATACAGAGGAAGATAATTCAACGATACATTCTGAATTATTACTTCCTTGAAAATGAAACGACAAGGAGAGAAATGCCTATGGCAAATTACGCGATTATGCGCATAGAAAAACGCAAGCTCGGCGCTGTCGGCAGGATATGCAATCATCACGAACGACTGAAAGCCGAGTATAAAAGCAATCCCGATATTGACCCTTCGAGGACGCACCTGAACTATCACATTGTCGAGCCTACGGCAAAATACCGCAAGGCAGTACTGGACAGGATTGAAGAAGTCGGAGCCAAGCGAAGAAAGGACAGCGTGGTTATGCAGGACTGTTTCGTGGGCGGAACTCCTGACTGGCTGAAAGGAAAATCCGTTGAGGAACGGAGAGAATACTTTGATTATGCCTACCGTTTCTTTGAGAACAACTTCAAAAAAGAGAACATCATCTCGGCGGTTGTGCATTTGGACGAGGCGACTCCCCATATGCACCTTTGCTTTGTTCCGATAACGGAAAAAGGCAGATTGTCTTCCAAGGATATTATCGGAGGACCGAAAGGGCTTGTGGGCTGGCAGGATAAATTCTACGAATATATGCACGAAAAATATCCCGACATCACAAGAGGAACGCCTGCAAAGGTATCCCACAGAAAGCACATTCCTCCCTTTATGTTTAAGGTTGCCGGCGAGCTTTACGACCATTACGGAGAGATATGCGGTGCAATCAATGACATCGGGCTTGTGAACAACGCAAAGAAAAAAGACGCAGCTATTGCCCTTCTCGGCAGGTATGCGCCGGAGATGGCTCAACTCAAGGTGCAGCTTCAAAGCACGGACAAACACATCGCCTATCTGGAGCGTGAACTGTTCAGCGAACGTGACAGCAATTCCAATTACCGCAGTATCAATTACGAGCAGGAACTGGAACTCAAACAGGCAAACCGAAAAATTTATGAGCTGAACCAAAAGCAGAAGGAGCTTGAAAAAGTGATTTCCAAAATACCGCCGGAAGTACTTCAGCAGATGGCACAGCAGGAAAAAGAAACGAGAAAACGCAAATCGAAAGGATGGGAAAGATAAATGAATGTTACAGAAATCAGGGTCGCTGACTGCGTACCCTTTGAGAATTATCCGTTCAAGATACAGGATAATTCCGATATGGAAATGCTGATTGACAGCATAAAGGAAAGCGGTGTGCTGATACCGATAGTGGTACGCCCGAAAGGTAAGGAGTATGAAATCCTGTCGGGTCACAGAAGAATTTATGCTTGCAAAATGGCAGGGATCGACAAAGTCCCTGCCATTATCCGTGAGCTTTCCAGAGATGAAGCGGTCATCTTTATGGTGGATTCCAATCTTCATCGTGAGGGACTGTTACCCTCCGAAAAAGGATTTGCCTACAAGATGAAGCTGGAGGCAATGAAACATCAGGGGCGGACTTCTGACCAAGTTGGTCAGAAGTTAACCTCCGTTCAGGCGCTTGCCGATTCTTCTTCGGACAGTAAAACACAGATACAGAGATATATCCGACTGACCTTTTTGGAAAAGCCATTGCTTGACTTGGTGGACGAGGGGCGCATTGCTCTGACGCCTGCGGTGGAGCTTTCCCATTTACTGCCCGAAGAACAAAGGAACTTAATCGAAACCATAGAAAGCGAGGACTGCACCCCCTCTCTTTCTCAGTCGGTCAGAATGCGAAAACTGAGTAATGACGGATTGCTGACAATGGATAAGATATTCGAGATTATGACCGAGGTTAAGGGCAATCAGGTGGAGGTTTTGAAGATACCGACCGACAGAGTACGGCAGTATTTCAAGCCGAACACCACCTACAGGCAGATGGAAGATTATATCGTAAAGGCGTTGGAACACTATGCGCTTTACCTGAAAAGACAGAGAAACAGAGACAGCCGATAACGGCTGATTATTGTAAAGGAGGTTTTCAGATGAACAGAAACAGCAACAGACCGGTAATAGATATTCAGCGAATTCCCGTTGGTGAAAAGCCGCTTGAGGAGCTTGCGGCGGAGGTTTACGGCTGGCTTTTTCAGAGCAAAAGCACAGCGAAGTCATCAGACGGCACATTCGCAAACCGTAAAAAACAGTACTACAATGACAGTATAAAGATGATTTCAGGAGGAAAAGAAGATGACACAGCAGCTTAAGAAAACAGCCCTTTATTGCAGGCTTTCCAAGGACGATGAAAGGCAGGGTGAGAGCCTGTCCATTGAAACTCAAAAGTCCATGCTCGTGCGCTATGCACAGGAGAACGGACTGATACCCTACGAGATTTATGTGGATGACGGGTATTCGGGTTTGAACTTTGACAGACCGGACTTTCAGCGAATGATTGATGATGTTGCAACCGGTAAAATCGGTGTGGTCGTTGTTAAGGATTTAAGCCGTTTCGGTCGAGACCATATCGTTGTCGGGCAGTATCAGGAATTGTATTTTCCCTCCAAAAAGGTGCGTTTTATCGCATTAAATGACGGAATTGATACCCTGAACAGTCACAGCACCGACTATGCGGCACTGAAAAATGTAATCAACGAGTTTTACAGCCGTGATACTTCAAGGAAGATAAAAGCCGCCTTCCGTTCCAGAGCGAAAGACGGAAAGTATCATTCCAAAACTGCGCCGTTTGGGTATCTGAAAGATCCGGACGATCACAATCATCTCATTCCTGACCCGGAAACCGCACCGGTGGTGGTCAAGATTTACGACCTTGTGTTGAAGGGTTGGGGCAATCACCGTATCCGTGATTATCTGAGGGAAACCAAAGTGCCGGTGCCGTCCTGGTATATGCACATCAGGGGCATTGAGGATAAATCCCATATGTTTCCCGATGAAGAATCCAAATATATCTGGAGACCCGATACGCTTCGTCTTTTGATTCGAAACCGTGTTTACTGCGGCGACTGTGTTCTCTGTAAATCCGATACGGTTTTCAAGACAAAAAAGCACTTCAAGACAGATGAAGCCGACTGGATTACGGTAGAAAACACCCACGAGCCTATTGTATCAAGAGAGACTTGGGAAAGAGCAAACGAGCTGGTTGCCGTTAAGCGCAGAGAATACAAGGAAACGCTGAAGGACGATTTGAATATCTTTTCCGGGCTTCTTAAATGCGCTGACTGCGGAAAGGCACTGAGCCGAAGAAAATACGGCTCCAACAGTTCCCATATGATTTATGTCTGCGGAACCTATGCCACCTACGGCAGTCATAAATGCACCCAGCACAAAATTTTTGAGGAGGACTTAACGGCGGCAATGCTTGCCGATATACAGGAATTGTTTTCAGCCGTTAAAAAGGACAAGGCGAAGCTGATTGACCTGCTTATAAAGAACAAGGCAAAAAACGAGGGAAAGGCTCTGAACACGAAAGAAGCACAGTACAAGCGAGTCTGCAAGCGTTTGGAGGAGGTCAATCGCCTTGTGGACAAGCTGTATGAGGACAATATTTCGGGGAAAATCAATGAAACCAACTTTGTCCGTCTGCTCAGTAAATATCAGCAGGAACAGGAAAGCATACTTGCCGAAAAAGGAAAGCTGGAAAGTGAAACTGCCGCTGTGCGTGAAATCCGCAGTGATGCAGAGCAGTTTGCAGACCTCTTGGAGCGTTACGGAGACATTTCCGAACTGACGCCTGAAATTCTCAATATGCTGGTGGATAAAATTATGGTGTATGAGCCGAGGGCTGTTGAGGGTGTTATGCGACAGCAGATTGATGTTTATTACCGTTATATCGGCGTGGTAAAGCTGGTGGATTACGGCTCTACCACCTACTACAAGTCTGGCGAGGTGCTTACTGCCGCAAAGAAGCGTGAGAACGCAAAAATGGAAAAGAGAATTGCTGCCGTTAAGGAAGAAATGCAGAGCGATGAAGCCGTTTCAGCATAATTTCCTTTTCAGCCGGTAAAGTGTCACTCTATGTGGGTGACACTTTTCTTTTGCGGTGATGTCATCTTTATGCGTATGTCACTGATGTAAAACTTTCCGATATTGCTGAAATGCAGGAAAAAGACAGTCTGCCTTCCATCACTCGCGACAATCAGCGCACATATCTGACGGTAACAGGAGAATTGGAAGAAGGCTATAACGTGACCCTTGTAACAGACGCCGCAGAAAAAGCTTTTGCTGACTACAATGCCCCTGACGGTGTAACATATCAGTTTGCCGGCGAAAATGAGATGATAATGGACGCTATGAAAGATTTGATAAAGATGATGGCCCTTGGAATCCTGTTCGTATATTTGATAATGGTTGCTCAATTCCAGTCTCTGCGCTCACCGTTTATAGTGATGTTCACCATACCTCTCGCCTTTACCGGAGGTCTTCTGGCGCTGTTGATATTTGACAAAGAAATAAGCATCATCGCTATGATAGGTCTCATAATGCTGGTAGGCATAATCGTAAATAACGGAATAGTACTGGTAGACTACATCAACCAGCTGCGAGCCAAAGGCCTTGAGAAGAGAAGGGCCATAATAGAAGGCGGAGCCACACGTATAAGACCGGTGCTGATGACCAGCTTGACTACCATTTTAGGCTTGATAATCATGGCTATAGGAAAAACTGCCGGAACCGATATGATGCAGCCGGTGGCGCTGGTGTGCATTGGCGGACTTGTATACGCAACCATACTCACGCTGTTCGTTGTGCCGATAATATATGACATATTTACAAGTAAAGAGTATAAATACACTAAAGAAGAAGACATAGACGTGAGCGATTTGGTGGTAGAATAGCCTGACAGCCTGAAAATTTGTAAAAGACTGATGTTTAGGAGAGTGGCCGATGAGCAATCCATGGAAAGAAATACAGTTGAACGATTATGAAAACCACATGAAGCTGGATAGCGTTTTTCAGTTTCAGACGTTGAATAATATAATGAAAGAACAGCTGTGTGCATACGATACAAAGTCAGTAATGATTCTCGGTGTGGCAGGCGGCAATGGTCTTGAGCATATAGGCAAAGACGATTTTGACGTGGTATATGGTGTTGACATTAACGAAAAATATTTGCAGGCGTGTGAAAAAAGGCACGCAAGATTGCAAGGAACCTTTACGCCCATATGTGCAGATCTGCTTAGAGAAAATGTTGCGTTGCCCCATGCAGATTTGCTGATTGCTAATTTGCTGCTTGAGTATATAGGATACGAAAATTTCTTAAAGACCTTAAAAACCGTCAATCCGTCATATGTTTCTTGTGTAATACAGAAAAATACAGGAGAGGCATTTGTATCAGACTCACCGTATATTCATGCTTTTGACCGTTTGGAGGAGGTGCACCACCGGATGGATGAGGATGTTTTGATAAGGCAGATGAAAGCTGCGGCGTATAAAGAACGGCTGATTCATGCGGTGGATACGCCTAACGGAAAAAAATTGGTGAGAATGGATTTCGTTTTTAATGGATTTCGTTTTGATTTAAAATAGATTTTTTCGTTGGAGATGAAACGTATAGATGATGTCGAGCTGATGTATAGATGATGTCGAACCGATGTATAGATGATGTCGAACCGATGTAACCGTTGACATTACATTTGCGCGTTGGTATAATTGATTTAAGTTAATACAGAAAAAGTAAAGGATGGAATAAAATAAAATGCAAATTTCCAGTAGATTTACGATGGCGATTCATATTTTCGCATGCATTGATACATTTGAAAAGGATTATAAAATAACCAGCGATTTCCTGGCTGAAAGCGTCAATGTCAATCCGGTGATCATTCGGAAACTGTTATCGCAGCTAAAAGGAGCAGGACTTATCACCGTTAAGAGAGGCAGCGGCGGAGCTTCCATAGCCAAGCCCCTTGATGAAATTACATTTTTGGATATATACCGCGCGGTAGAATGCGTAGAAGATGGGCAGCTGTTCCATTTCCATGAGAATCCTAACCATAAATGCCCGGTAGGCAGGAACATTCATAATGTTTTGGATGATAAATTGAAACAAGTTCAAGACGCTATGGAATGCGAACTTGGCAAGATAACTATAAAAGATGTTATCAGCGATACGAAGAGATATATAAATGCTGAAAAGGGTCGGTAAAATAAGATTATTCCCTGCATTTTAATTTGGACTCTATCTGCGATCTAGACAAATAGTAATTTGTAGAGGTGTATGCTATTATGAAAAAAATAAAGTTTATAATTTTAGAAATCTTATTTTTAGTTGTGATGTTATTATGTGCAACAACAACAATGAAAATTTTAGATATACTATTTAAATTAAGTTATGAAAATACTTGGCTTGTAGGATTTAAAGTAGGATTTGTTGCTTGGTTAATTTTATCATTTGTCTTGTTCATTGCTAAAATAAAAAAGAAAAGTTCAAAGTAATACAAATTACAATTTATCATTTAGTATTTCTTATTTTTTTAATATTGTAGTTCATTAGGTGTCTGCCTAAATATCTATACAGAAAAGCTTTAAATACTGATATTTCTTGATGATGTTCCTTAAGCAAATCATCTGGGCAATCATAAAGCCCAAAATCTTGATTAATCCCTTTACTTTGAATGTAAGTATTATTTCGTTCAAAATCAATTATGGGATTACGAAAATCTTTTACAGCAACACCATATCCGCAAAAAGCACCTGTGCGAGTTGAGTTTTTTCTTTGTAATTCCGAAAGATATTGCTTATCTAAAATAAATGCCTCAAGTTCATACCATACTCCGTCTAAATAAACCTCAACCCAACTGTGAAAAATATTATTAGGTGCATTTTTATATACAATCCCTGTCATTGCACCTTTTTGTAAGTTTTTATCAATCGTAAACCCATGCACCCGACAAGGAATATCTACTCCACGGAGTAATGCCATAAAAAGAGTTCCCTTTGTATTACATTGCCCATATCCATCTGCCAAAACTCTTGAAGCCGGAATACTATCATCCGCATTGTAGCCAAATAAAATTTCATCACGAACAAAACCATATACCAGTCTAATTCGATTGTATTCATCAGCCTTTTTCCATTGTCTATCTCTTATCAACTTCTGTATATTTGTAGATGAAAAGTTTAACATAGGTGTTTCTCTCAAGTATTGCTCCATGGATTTTGATTTCCTTTCACTTTCCAATTTTCTACTCTACAACTTAGGATTTTTCATTCTTTAGCCATTTAATCCTCAGCATTTCACCGTTCTGTTATTGTCCTTCAAGCAAGTCTATTATTTTTGCGATTGCTAAAAACAATACTCCTATGGCAAAAGACATAAACCAAACAATTAGTGCATCTATGAATGAAAATTGATAAGATATCACATGGTTAATCGTTACCATTTTATCGCCTACATCATATCCAATAAATGCTCCGCCTATAAAAACGATGATAGCAATTATCCTTAATACGAATTGCATTGATATTTTTTTCATTTTGCATCCTTCATAACTTTAAAATTGCGCAGCAAGCGATTATTCCGCATGCCGCTCCTTTACACTGTCTATACCCATATTGGCCAACTGGTCAGCTCGATTGTTCATCTCGGTTATATATTCGAAATCTTCAAAAGAAAATCCTGAGCCGTTCCATGTGAGGAATTTTTCATAAAGAGCCTCTGGCTTGGCTGATTTGCTTTTTAAGTTGACGTGGCCTTTTACGCGGAAAAATTCCACGTTATGGCATCTGACAAGGGTCAGCAGCTCTTTCCACAGATCTTGGTTTTCAACGGATTTGCGAGCGGCATTTTTCCACTTGTTCTTTTCCCATGACTCGTACCACTTCTCCCTGAAACAGTTGGTGACATACGAGCTGTCAGAAAAAACATGGATATGAAGGCCATCCCTTTTCAGCGCCTTTAAAGCTTCTATTACTGCTGTCAATTCCATTCTGTTGTTGGTGGTATCAGCTTCGCCTCCCCATAGTTCTTTCTTATGACCGCTCATCTCCAAAATAGCGCCCCAGCCTCCGAAGTTGGAGCTTTCTTGATTTCCGGAGCAGCCTCCGTCTGTATATATCCTTAAAATGTCCATCATTTCTCTCCTATGACTTTTTAGAGTACGCCTCTGATTTTTATGTTTAATAATATTATGGCTTATTTTGGATGATTTTACAACGCAAATTTAATATTGGTGGTATAATGAACGCAAGGGATTGTACACGCCGCCACTCTGGGCGGCAAGGCCAGAAGTAGCGCTCGCTGGATCGTCTTGACTGACTTGGCCGTGGTACAATGAACGCGTCAAACAAAAAGAATTTAAACAGAATTGAGGATTTAGAATGGATTTGGCATTTTGTTCTTTCTCGAGCGGAAGCTCCGGGAACAGTTATTTAGTTAAAAGCGACAGTACAAATATTTTAGTTGAAGCCGGAATCACCGGTTCAAAGATTATGGAAAATCTCAAATTGTTCGGTTTATCGCCGAGCAAGATACATGGGCTGGTTTTATCTCATGAACATTTCGACCACGTAAAGGGCTTAAGCAGAATGACGATAAAAACCATACATGCCGAATATTGCGCTACTGAGGGAACTCTGGGAGCCATCGGAGACCGGTTAAGAAGGATACCCGTCGAGCAGCAAAGGGTAGTACACAGCGGCGATGACTTTTCCATAGGAGATATTGATATACACGTGTTTGCGCTGTCCCACGATGCGGCAGAACCTGTGGGGTACAGCTTCCAAAGAAACGGTAAGAAGATTACTATAGTAACCGATACGGGCTGCGTTACCGATGAAATAACAGAGGCTGTCAAAGACTCCGACCTCTTGGTGCTGGAATCCAACCACGAAAAAAATATATTGCTTTACGGAAGGTATCCATATAATGTTAAGCGCAGAATTTTAAGCGACAAGGGGCATCTTTCCAACGAAGCTGCAGCATATTGCATATGCGACTTTTTGAAAACCAGAAAAAAAGAACAAATGCCCAGAGTATTGCTTGCCCACATAAGTCAAGAAAACAATACGCCTTTGCAGGCGCAGCTGACCGTGCGCAACATTTTGGAAGAAGAAGGGTATTACGTAGGCAAAGATTTGCTTTTGGATTCGTTGGAAAAAGATATGATAACGGATTTGATATTTATATAGATATTATTAAAATTATTTCGATTATTTCGAGTTTTTAAAGAATATCGTTTTTTAGAAGGAGACCGTTTATGCGCATACATATAGTCTGCATTGGAAAATTAAAAGAACGATACTGGACCGATGCTGTAACAGAATACAGCAAACGTTTGTCCAGATATTGCGACATTGAGATATTACAGCTAAAAGAGTCAAAGCTGGCTGACAAAGCTTCCCCGGCTGATGAGCAAAACGTGATATACGAAGAGGGGCAGACGATATTAAAAAACATTAAGGACAACTCCTACGTAATAACGCTTGAAATCAAAGGCAAAGAGCTTTCGTCCGAAGAATTGGCGGACAAGATGGGGCAGCTTCAGCTGGAAGGCAAGAGCGATATAACCTTTGTAATAGGAGGCAGCTTGGGGCTGAGCCGGGAGGTGAGCCAAAGAGCTGATTTTAAATTATCTTTCTCTAAGATGACTTTTCCACATCAGATGATGAGAGTGATTTTGATGGAACAGATATACAGGTCATTTAAAATATTGAAAAACGAAACGTACCACAAGTGATGATTATGATACGGAGAATTTTTTCGTGGCGTTGAGATACTGCATCAGCATTCCCAAGTTGGCATAATAATATGAATATTTATCTTTTTTCTTGACTTCAACAAGGCCTGAATCCACCAGCTTTTTTGTATGCTGGGAAATGGTGGCCTGAGCATAATTGAAGTGCTCAACCAAGTCTTTGTTGCAAACCTGAACCATAGCACGATTGGATTGCATTATATATCTGAAAATATTTATTCTGGCAGGATGAGCAAGGGCGTCCGAAACTTTGGCGATTAAAAGGACTTCTTCTTCCATCATTTCATCTTGTTCTTTTCTGAGTCTCATGAAGTTTTCCTCTCCTTTCCTATCAGTTATTGGAAATTTAGCTACGCTGTATATTATGACAGAAAACGACATATAAAAACAAGTGCAAAAATATTTGCATCAACTTATATCTCATGGTAAAATGGATGCAAGGAAAAGGGTTTTGCGATATGAAAAAAGAAGATTATAAGAAAATACTGGAAGAACTTATACAGCATATAGACGAAGGAATATATATAGTAGATAAAAACGGTATAGGCAAATTTTACAACAATGTTATGGCCTCTTTGGAAAAAGTCAATATGGAAGACGTATTGGACAAGAAATTCCACGAAGCTTTTCCGGAGTTCCATATAGGAGACAGCACCATGTTTAAAGCTCTTACCAAAGGAGAATCTACAATCAAGGAACAGCAGACTTACAAGAACCTCTACGGAAAAGAGATTACCACTGTAAACAGTACCGTACCCATAGTTGTGGATGGAGAAATTGTGGCGGCGCTGGAAGTGGCCAAAGACATAACAGATATCAGAAAAATGTCAGATACTCTTTTGGAACTTCAAAAGGGCGCTATACCTCAGGCAGATTCGGAGACAACCAAAAAGCCTAAAATAAAGCATTATTCATTCGAAGATATTTTCGGCAGCAGCCCCATGTTTTCCGATGCTTTAAAAAGAGCAAAAAAAGCCGCCGATAATGACGCATCGGTATTCATATACGGGGAAACCGGCACTGGCAAAGAACTTTTCGCCCAGAGCATTCACTACGGAGGAATAAGGCGAAAGAAACCGTTTTTGGCGCAGAACTGTGCAGCTATACCGGAATCTCTTCTGGAAGGCATACTGTTTGGAACGACCAAGGGAAGCTTTACGGGAGCAGTAGACAGAGAAGGACTCTTTGAACAGGCCAATGGCGGAACCTTGCTTTTAGATGAAATCAGCGCTATGCCATATGACTTGCAGAGCAAACTTTTGCGCGTGCTGCAAGAAGATTACATAAGACGTGTAGGCGGCAGCAAAGACATTCCTGTCAACGTAAGGATAATAGCCACAGTCAACGAGCCTCCTCAGGAACTCATCGAACGCGGCATGCTTCGTAAAGACCTGTTCTACAGGCTTAATGTAGTCAATATCTCCATTCCCCCTCTCAGAGAAAGAGAGGACGATATACCTATATTGGCAGAAAAGTTTTTGGAAAAGCATAACAAACGATTTGGCAAAGAACTTTGGATGGTGTCTGACGGCGCCATCGGCAAGCTGAAAAAATACGATTACCCGGGCAATGTAAGGGAGCTGGAGAACATAATTGAACAAGCTGTATCGATGGCAGACAAAGAGCATGTTCTCACAGAGAAAAATTTATCTATGCCTGCCGCAACGCGAAAGATAAAGCAGCCTGACAAGGTGTATGAGCCAGACCAGCCTTTGGACAAGTATCTTGAAAAGGTAGAATACAGGATAATAGAGGACGCTTTGATAGAAAGCGGAGGCAACATATCTAAAGCTGCTCAAAAACTTCAAATCAAGCGTCAGACTCTGCAGCACAAACTAAAAAAATATCAGATTTCAATATAGGTTATGACGCACAAAAACGCAGTGCAAATATTTTTGCAATAAAAAAGCAAAAATATTTGCACTTTTTTATTAAAAAACAAGTTTTTCGGTAAATCATGAGTAATAATAAAACCAAAGAGAGAAAATATAATTGTTAAAATATGCGAGTTTAGCGGAATATCTTTAATAAAAGTGCAGAAATATACAATAAAGTGCGTAAAAAAATGTATACAATATTCAAATAGTTATATGGCACAAACCTTGCTTCATATATATTTAGTTAAAATTTAATAAGTTAGAACTGACAACTTACAACAAAATTTATTAAAAAAGAGGGAGAAAAAATGAAAGAAGTAAAAGTAATCATTTGGGGACTTGGCGCAATGGGCGGCGGAATGGCCGACATGCTCCTTAAGAAAAAAGGTGTTGAAATCGTTGGCGTTGCTGACATGGGAGCTAAAGTCGGAACTTCCATGTATAACTACATCAAGACTGAAAGAGGAGATAGACCTGACGTTATCATCAGCTCTGCTGAAGATATTATCAAACCGGGTGCTGCAGACATCGTGCTGGTTTGCACAGACTCCTTCGTAAAGAATGTATTCCCTAAGCTGAAATTCATCATGGAACAGGGAATCAACGTTATCACTTCCGCAGAAGAAATGTCTTACCCTAAGGCTCAGAGCCCTGAACTGGCAGAAGAACTGGATAAGATAGCAAAAGCTAACGGAGTTTCATGCCTGGGAACAGGAATCAACCCTGGACACATAATGGACCTTTTGGTTCTGGTAATGACAGGCTGCATGGTTGACGTTGAAGAGATAACTTCAAGAAGAGTTAATTCCCTTTCACCTTTCGGTCACGCTGTAATGGAAGAACAGGGTATTGGAATCTCTATCGATGAGTTCATGAAGAGAAAAGCAGAAAACACTATGGCAGGACACGTTGGTTTTGCTGAATCCGTAGGAATGATGGCAGAAGGCATGGGACTTACTGTAGAAGAATTCTCACAAGACATGAGCCCTATCAAGACTGACGTAGACAGAAAGTCACCTTACGGATTTGCAGCAGCAGGAACTTGCGCAGGCGTAGCTATGACAGCCGAAGCAAAACTCAGCAACGGAATGCCTGTACACATGGATCATCCGCAGCAGATTGAACCTGAACAGGTCGGCGTTCAGACCGGAGACTATGTAATAATCAAAGGTGCTCCAAATGTTAACCTGGTTAACAGCCCTGAAATCGAAGGCGGACTGGGAACCATCGCAATGTGCGTAAACATGATTCCTCACGTTATCAACGCTGAAGCAGGACTGCAGACTATGATTACTCTGCCTGTTCCAAGAGCCATTATGGGCGACTTCAGAAACTTTATCAAAGAAGATAAGAAAATCGTAAAATAATGTAAATAATATATTTTTAGGAGATGAAACAAAATGGCAAAAAAAGGCGATTGGGTCCGCATTCACGCCATCGTGCTCAAAGCCGATGAGAGAACTGCAAAGCTCCCTTCGGATACGCAAAAATGCGATTTGGAAATGTGGACAAAAGGATTTTTGCAGGAAGAGACTGCTGAAATCGGCGATGAGGTTACAGTAGAAACTGCCGTAGGGCGTATTGAAAAAGGCACTCTCATAGAAGTAGGTCCTTATTACACTCACAGCTACGGCAAATTCGTTCCTGAGATAATTGAAATCGACAAACAGCTCAGAGAGATTATGGCGGGAGGTGACAAATAATGGCATTAGCAAAAGACTATAAGTCAGTTATGGGCAGATCCAACGACATAATGAAAGAAGCTCTCGGGCTGGATTATGACGAATTTGAAAAGGGCGGCACAGTGTTCGACTACGACGCACTGATGAAAGCCACCAATTACACTCTGGATGAAATTGAAAAAATTCAATCCCAGACAGGAGTAGGAGATACACCTTTATTAGAACTGAGAAATATTACAGCTTTGGCAAGAAAATACGCAAAACCGGGATACGGCGCCAGAATTCTCGTTAAGGATGAAGCAGCCAACGCTTCCGGAAGCTTTAAAGACAGAAGAGCCGCTTGTGCAGTAGCCCATGCGAAAAAATTGGGATACAAAGGCGTTATGGCAGCTACTTCCGGCAACTACGGAGCAGCCGTAGCTTCTCAGGCAGCAATGCAGGGCCTCAAGTGCATCGTTGTTCAGGAATGCTATGACTCTCACGGAGTAGGCCAACCGGAAATCGTTGAGAAAGCCAGAAAGTGCGAAGCACTGGGAGCAGAAGTTATTCAGCTTACCGTAGGACCTGAGCTGTTCTATACTTTCTTGTCAGTTCTGGAAGATACAGGATACTTCAACGCTTCCCTGTATTCACCATTCGGTATCGCCGGAGTTGAGACTCTTGGCTATGAAATTGCTGTAGAATGTCGTGAAAAGTACGGAAAAGATCCTGATATGGTAGTATGCACCACTGCCGGCGGCGGAATGGTTACAGGAACTGCCAGAGGTCTGCTGAAAGCAGGATGCAAGAACACTCAGGTAGTTTCCGCTTCTATCGACCTTACAGGCCTTCATATGGCTTCCGATGTTCAATTTAACAAGAAATCATGCACTACAGGCCACACCGGATTCGGCGTGCCTTATGCAACCGATCCTGACCATTCGGACGTTCCTCGCAGCGCAGCAAGACCTCTGCGTTACATGGACAGATATGTTACTACTACTCAGGGCGAAGTATTTTATATCACTGAGGCTCTTGCAAATTTGGAAGGTCTTGAAAGAGGACCTGCCGGAAACACTGCGCTGGCCGCAGCTTTCTCCCTGGCTCAGGAACTGCCGGAAGACGCCATCGTAGTAGTGAGCGAAACTGAGTATACAGGAGCAGGCAAACACATTCAGCCTCAGCTTGACTTTGCCAGAGAAAACGGTATAGAAATCAAATTCGGAGATCCTCAGGCTGAAGATAAGCCGGGAGAAAACATAATATTGCCGAAGGATCCAAGCTATATCAAATGCAAAGACGCAGACTTGAATCATTTCAGAAAGTCTCTCATTAAAAAGGCAATAACCAAGGCCGGACTCACATCTGCTGAGCTTAAAGATGATGATTACAAGTTCCTTGCTGTTGAGACAAAAACTGACGTTGATTTTGTCAAGAAGGCCATAGAAGAACTGGGTCTTTGATATAACACAAAAAAAGAAAATAGGAGATTAAAGGATGAAAAGAGCAGACGATTTTGAAGTAAGAAGACAGCATATCGCCAATCTTACTGATGAAGAACTTTACCAAAGATTCTGGGAGCTGACCGACCAGGTAGTTGATCCGCTGCTGGAACTGGGAAGAAAAAACACTACGCCTTCTGTTGAAAGATCAGTTCTTCTCAGAATGGGAGTATCCTCGCTGGACTGCATGCCTATAGTAAACCACGCCATCGATAACGGTCTGATGGGAAAAGGCTGCGGACACTGCGTTTACAAACTTTCCAAGCTGGAAAATATCTCTATAAGAGATGCGAGCATCAAATTGGCTAAAGGCGAAGGCTGGGACAAATTAGTAGAAGCTTTCAAGGGAGGTAAGAAATAATGGCAGAGTTAAAAAGAAATGAAAAAATAGATGTTGTCAATATTCTTAAAGACCTTGACAAGTATGAACCTAGAAGAAGAGGCTGGACCTGGAGAAAGAAAGCAGAAGATCAGCACATGGGACCTTTTGAGTACAGAGAGATTTCTGAACCTCTGAAGCAAAGCGTTCCTCTTCCTCCTGCAAAATTCATGGGCGACATAGACCCGCAGCCTATGCAGACAATAACAACTGAAATCGCTTCCGGAAGGTTCGAAGACGATATCAGAAGAATGAGAATGGGCGCATGGCACGGAGCTGACCACCTGATGGTAATCAGACACATGGGACAGTCCCACATTGACGGTCTGATGGAAGGTACTCCGCAGGGTATAGGCGGTGTTCCTATTACGAGAAAGCAGATAAGAGCTCAGAGGAAGGCCATCGATATGATCGAAGATGAAGTTGGCCGTCCGATAAACTATCATTCATATATTTCAGGCGTAGCCGGTCCTGACGTAGCCGTTTTGTTCGCTGAAGAAGGCGTAAACGGAGCTCACCAAGACCCGCAGTACAACGTTCTCTACAGAGACATCAACTGCGTAAGATCTTTCGTAGACGCTTGCGAATCAAAGAAGGTCATGGCATGGGCTGATATGCTTCAGATAGATGGAGCTCACAACGCCAACGCTACCGCAAGAGAAGCATGGAAAGTAATGCCTGAACTGATCGTTCAGCACGCTATCAACTCCAGATTCTCCGAAAAAGTTGGCATCAAGCCTGAAAACATTTCCCTGTCCACAGTACCTCCGACAGCTACTCCGGCTCCATGCGTTTACATGGATTTGCCTTACGCAGTAGCTCTAAGAGACATCTGCGACAGATATAAGATGAGAGCTCAGATGAACACCAAGTACATTCAGTCCTCCACCAGAGAGGCTACTGTAACTCACGTACTGAACATGCTCATCTCCAAGCTCACAAGAGCTGACATTCAATCAACCATCACTCCTGACGAAGGAAGAAACGTTCCTTGGCACATCTACAACATCGAAGCCTGCGACACAGCAAAGCAGACTCTTATCGGTCTTGACGGTCTGATGGAAATGGTTGAGCTGAAAAAAGACGGTCCGCTGAGAGACATGGCTAGAGAGCTTAAAGAAAGAGCATGCTTGTTTATGGAAGAAATCGTTGAAAACGGCGGGGACTTCCAGGCAGTACAAGACGGATTCTTCGTTGACTCAGCTAAATATCCTGAGAGAAACGGAGACGGTATCGCTCGTAAGATCGAAGGCGGCGTAGGATATGGATTTATCTTTGAAAGAGATGAAGACTACATGGCTCCTGTAACAGCTCACTACGGATACAACAATGTTGAGCAGTACGGCGGCGACCCTGAAAACCCGTCAGCCCTCATCGGCGGATGTACTTTCGAAGACAGAAGCAAGATCGTTTATATCGACGAGCTGGACGAAATTGACAATGTAAACGTAAGACTTGAAAAAGTTGCTAAATACAGAACAGGCGATGTCATCACTCCGGAAGTTGAGTGGTGTGGCGACAGAGTCATCATGCTGACTATGATGCTCCCGGTAAACAGAAGAGTTGCTGAAGCTGCAGCTGTTGAACTGGGCAAGAAACTCGGTCTGGTAGATCCTGAAGTTATTTCTGCAGAAGTAATGCAGGACGCTGAGGGCACCAGAATCGAGCTCAAGGGCAGAGTTGACTTTGATATCGATCTAACTACTCTGGAAATTCCGCCTGAACCTCATCACATGTCTGACCAGGAACTGTATGATGAATTCGAAGGCGAAGGACGTCATATGAAGGTAGTATGCGGAACTGTCGGCGAAGACGAACACTCCGTAGGTATGCGTGAGATCATCAACATTAAGCACGGAGGAATAGAAAAGTGGGGTATTGAATGTATCTACCTTGGAACTTCCGTACCTGTTGAAAAGATGGTTGACGCTTGCATAGAGGAAAACGCTGAAGCTATCCTGGCTTCCACAATCATTTCCCACGACAACGTTCACTACAAGAACATGAAGCGTATCAACGACCTCTGCGTTGAAAAGGGTATCAGAGATAAAGTTATAATCTGTGCCGGCGGTACTCAGGTAATTCCTGAAGAAGCTGTTAAGACCGGTATCGACATGGGATTCGGCAGAGATTCTCACGGTATTGACGTTGCAACCTTCCTGGCTGAAGAAAGACAGAGAAGAAGAGGCGAAAGAAAGTAAACTGCGTTTGCAGAGCCTGATGGGCATGCGGATTTGCAGCATATACGAATTGCCAAATGGGCTGGGCCGTATAAGCCCAGCCTGTCTTTTCTTAGGCGGCGCGGACGCGCTTTGATGAGCTTCATGGCATTTGCTCCTTTGTGGAAAATAATGGTTGTAAAATAATGGAAAATGTTGTATGATTGTTCGTAAGAAAGGCAAAAAGCCAACATTTTCTAAAAAAGTAAGTCATTTAGCTCTCAAAAATACCCGTCTGTTGGCTATTTTATCTGATGATTTAATTTTAGGTAACACTTTTCTGAAAAACCGTTACCTGTTTTATTAGGCAAAAGAAAAAAAGCCAACAAGAGGTGTGAAAATGGTACAATCAAAGGCATTTTTTGAGAAAATGTTGGCGGATTTGCAAACGCAACTAAAAAACGCCAACATAAACTTTGAGGAAAGCCCTCAGGGCAGCATAGTACGTGTAAAAAGAGGAAACAAATATACCTTTTTTCAAGTGTATAACCAAAAGAATAAGCGGGTACGAAAAATAATAACAAGAGATACCGCAATGATAAATGCTTTGGCTCGAAAAGCATATCTAAAGGCAGAAATAAGTATGTTGGAAAAAGATATAAGGGCATTAGAGGTATTTATTCAGGCATACGAGGAACCGTCATACGAGAATGTTCTGTCGAGATTACATGAGCGTTACCGAAAATACGATATGGCCAAACGCGACCAAGACGATTGGAGCTCACAGCAATACCATCGCAGCACATACATGCCCCAACAGAAAAATCACACTACATCCCACGGTCTCAAGGTCAGGTCAAAATCTGAAATGCTCATAGCTGAAAAACTGTACGAGCATGGGCTGCCGTTTCGTTACGAACAGATTCTCCAAATAGACGGCGTAGACTACGCTCCGGATTTTACCATCCGCCGCTGCGACGGAAACATAGTGTACTGGGAGCATTGTGGGCTTACCGGGAACAGTCGTTATATGAATCATCACTGGCGAAAAATGCAGATATATGTCGAAGCCGGCATTACACCCTGGAAAAACCTCATCATTACCTATGACGACGAAAACGGCTTTTTGGATTTGTCAGTCATAGAAAGCGAAATCATCAATAAATTGAAATCCTTGATAAGGTAAAAACATGCTAGAAACAAAAAGAATGCGGCTTCGGGAAGCCGCCACCGATGATATTGATCAGATCATTGCCTTGGAAGAGCACAAAGACAACAGAGACTATTTGTGGGTAGGTACTCGCCAAGAGCACCAAATCGGAGATATTTGAGCTTAGGCGAATCGCCGTCTCCGGGAAGAATCAAGGGTACGGGCGGGAAGCGATGGAAGCCTTGTTTAAATTCGCCTTTGAAGAGCTGAATATCAATAGATTTTGGCTGGACGCATATCCGGATAACCTTGTGGGAATACATTTGTATGAGAGCCTCGGCATGCATAGGGACGGCGTGCTTAGGCAAAATTACAAATCAGAGCGGGGATATCTGGATCAGATAATTTTCTCAATGCTAAAAGACGAATATTTTGGAAGAAATTAGAAGACTGCGCGCAAAGCTTTATGCGCGATATTTATAGAATAACGGCAGCATTAGAATAACGGTAACGTTAGGACGCGAATCAAAAGAGAAAGGAAAAATACGTATGAAAGTAGATGTTTTAGTAGCGGAAATAGGCTCAACCACAACCGTGGTAAACGCCTTTATAAATTTGGACAGCGACAATCCGGTTTTCTGGGCTCAAGGCCAGGCTCCTACATCGGTTTTAGACGGGGATGTCAGAATAGGTCTGCAGGGCGCCATCGACGACTTATGCAAAAAGATGGGAATAGAAAAACTTGAGTACGATCAGATGCTTGCTACTTCATCTGCAGCAGGAGGTCTTAAGATGACAGTTCACGGCCTTGTCTATGATATGACCGCAAAAGCCGCAAAAGAGGCGGCCCTGGGAGCAGGAGGCATAATCCATGACATTACCGTAGGCAGACTCAGAAGAACTGACTTGGCCCGAATAAAAGAAATACAGCCGAACCTTATCCTTATCGCCGGCGGCGTAGATTACGGCGAGAGAGATACGGCTATTTATAACGCTGAGATGATTAGAAGTCTGGGTCTGAAAACACCTGTGGTTTATGCCGGAAATATAGAAAATCAAGAAGAAATGAAGCTGATCTTCGACGAGGAAAGCGGCCAGCACTTATATATAGTAGATAACGTATATCCTAAAATCGATACGCTCAACGTGGAGCCATGCCGCAAAGTTATTCAGGAAGCCTTTGAGGACCACATCACCCACGCGCCGGGCATGGAACATGTGAGAGATATGGTAAACGGCCCGATAATACCAACTCCCGGCGCAGTAATGGAGTGTACCAAGCTCTTGTACGACTGTATAGGCGACGTAATGGTTATAGACGTGGGCGGAGCCACGACAGATGTACACGCTGTAGCAGAAGATTCCGACGCTGTTTCCAGGATACTTACGGCACCGGAGCCAAAGGCCAAAAGAACTGTAGAAGGTGATTTAGGCGTATACGTCAACAGGATGAAAGTCATTGAATCCATAGGAGAAGCGAAGCTGAGAGAAGAGTGCGAGAACAAGCTTCATATCGATCTGGATAAAACCCTGGAAAGCTACGTTGCGATACCTAAGAATGATGATGAATTCAAGCTGGTTGAAAGGCTTACCCAAGAAGCTACTCTCAGAGCTGTCGAAAGACATGCAGGCCAGATAAGATATGTCTATGGTCCTTCAGGCCGTCAGACCCTTGCGGAGGGAAAAGACCTGACCCAGGTTAAATATATCGTGGGCACGGGAGGAGCTTTGACAAGACTGCCTCACAGAGTAGATATAATGGAAATGATTCCTAAAGATAACCAAACAGGAATGAAGCTTTATCCAAGCGAAGCAGTAAAAATCCTCGTAGATAACGATTACATCATGGCTTCCCTCGGAGTGCTTTCTAAAACTCACCGCCAAGGAGCAATCAAGCTGTTAGGAAAGAGTTTGGAAGTAGAATTGAAAGAGCAAGAATTTTCGGCAGGCAAGGCTCAGTTTGTCGAAGAGTTGCAGAGGATGCAGGCCGCCAGAAAGGCAAAAGAAGAAGAACAGGCACGCCACATTGAGGAAATGGAAAAGATGGGCTATGATATGAGCGAATATAAAAATCCTGAGAAGATAGGCGGAGCCACTCATGAAGAAGTTGAAGCGGCCAAAAGGGAAGCGCTCATGAGCGACAGGACCATCAAGAAAGGCGCAGACCTCATCGTTAATAAAGAAAGTGACGATGAAAAGGAGCGGGAAGAGAAAAAGAAAAAAGCCGGATGCGACGGAGACTGCGCTACCTGTACACGCAGACACTGCCCTTATGGCAGAAAATAGAGATTTTAAGGAGGAAAAAATGTATCCGAGACTGGTAATAGACATAAACAAGTTGAGAAGCAACCTTGACGCTGTAGCACATATAACTAAGGAAGAAGGCAATTGCAGCCTGATGATAGTAACAAAAGGCTTATGCGCCGATAAAGAAATGGTTCAAATGGTGGCACAGCATCCGTCGGTGGACTTTGTCGCTGACTCAAGAGTAAAGAATATCAAGAGCTATGCAGAGGAAGTAAGGAAAAACGGAAAGAAAACCGTGCTTTTGAGAATTCCTATGCATGATGAAGTTTCCGAAGTGGTGAAATATGTAGATCTAAGCTTTAATTCTGAACTTTCTACCATAAGGCTTCTGAACGAAGAAGCAGGAAAGACAGGAATTATTCATAATGTACTTTTGATGATCGATTTAGGAGACCTGAGAGAAGGCATTTTCTTTAAGAATGAGGATGAAATATTTTCAACGGTTGAACAAATTTTGGCCATGAGCAATATTCGGCTTTATGGCATCGGAGTAAATTTGACTTGCTATGGGGCAATAATCCCTAAAAACGACAACTTATCTCAGCTTACGGATTTGGGTGAAAAGATAGAAGAAAAGTTCGACATAAAGCTGCAAATGGTATCAGGCGGCAACTCCAGCTCCATTTATCTGATAGAAAAACATCAGCTTCCGCAGGGAATCAATAATCTCAGGTTGGGCGAAGCCTTTTTGCTGGGCAACGATACGGCTTATGAGACTAAGCTTCCGGGAACAACGGGAGATGCCCTGGTGCTGGAAGCTCAGATTGTAGAGCTCAAAGAGAAACCATCACTGCCTATCGGAGAAGTAGGGGTAGATGCATTCGGCCATAAACCTTATTATGAAGATAGAGGCATAATAAAGAGGGCGATTATTGCTGTCGGGAAGCAAGATACGGAGCTGGACAGCATGACTCCTTTGGATGAAAAGATAGATATCCTCGGAGGAAGTTCTGACCATATCATTCTGGATGTGACAAAATCCGACAAGGAATACAAAGTCGGAGACGTTGTGAGATTTACTCTGGGTTATGGCGGTATGCTTAAGGCAGCCACAAGCCCTTACGTAGAAAAGACATATATCAAATAAAAAGAAATACAAAAGAGCTGTCCGAGATGGGAGATATTAGTCTCAAGATTATCTCAGAGCAGCTCTTTTTTAGCGCTTAGTGTCTTGTTTTATTTTCTAGCATAAGCTCTTAATCTGTTCAGAGCATAGGCGCTGATTAAAACCAGCGCGGCCCACAGAGCTATGTTGCTGCTGTCACCTGTCTTAGAAACATCCGACTCTATTGGCTTATCTGATGGCTCATCTTTTGGATTGTCTGTCGGATTGTCCTCAGGATCATCTGGCTCAGTTACAGAAGCAGATTCAGCTTTGAAGGACGCCACAATATCAGCTGATTCACTGATATTTTCTAAGGTGAGTTCACTTACTGCTCCCTGGCTGACGCCGTTTACAGTCACATCTGCGATTATATAACCCTGGTCAGGAGTTATTGTAAGTTTAAGCGTACCACCTTCACGAACGCTCAGTTGCTCATATGGAGGATCAATCTTACCGCCAATGCCGGCTGTAATATTAAAGTTATAATACTTAACCATCTGCTCCTGAGAAACACCCTCTACCTTGGCTCCGTCATATACATATACAGAATCCTCAGCAGCGTCAAGTGTGCCTTGGGCCACAAAAAGTGAAGAGGTCGAGCCTACGCTGAGATTTCCTTCAACAGCAAGCTTAACGCCGCTCGGGACGGTTAAAGCTATACCGTCGAAACTGAAATGGCTGTTTTTAGGAAGGGTGAATTGGCTGACAGTAGTGGCGCCAGTTGCATCCTTGTTACTGTTAAATTCAAAGCTTCCAAGCTTCAGTTCAAGAGGCGTTCCTGTTTTTGAAATATAGGTGTTGCTTACTTGAGCGGTATAGGTACCGTTGTCATTCCTGATATAAGGAGTGATGTTGGCCTCAGCTACTGTAGACTCAGCATCGAGATACCAGTTTACCTGACCGGTAACTCCTGTGGCATCATTGCTGCCGGAGTCGGAAGTGAAACAGCCGGTATCAGCACCGGTGTTGAGAGTACCAATGCTTGAATTTTCGATGCTGACATCGGCATTTTTAACAAAACCACGGTTAGAGGCAGCAATATTACCTACCTGGGAGCCAGCAATGTTCATGCTTACATAGTCTATCTCTCCATTAATACCAGTAAGATATACAGCCTCTACCTCACTATTGGTGATGTCGACTTTAGCATTGCCAGTAGATGTGGAGCCGGATCCACCACCACCAACCAGATAAGCTTTGCTTTCAGTAATGTTAATTATGGCATTTGCCACATGAGCATTGCTGATGATGGTGCTGTCATCAATGTCTCTGATACCTTCTTTACCATTGCCGTTGGTGCCACCGTTGATGTAGCAGCCATTAAGAGTACCATCGGCATTGGCATAAGTAAGGTTGGCGTTAGCAACATCGATGAACGCCGTGCCGTTGACGGCACTGTTGAATTGACCACCGCCATGGAGCAGAAGGGTAACCATGGCAGTTTGTCCGCTTACTGCGATATTAGTGTTGCCGGTTACAATAGAGGTATGTGAAGGATCGTTGTCTTGCATTCCCAGGTTGCCGCCAAACAAACAGCTTACTGTACCGCCGGTCATGGTGATACTGGTGTTTTCAACAGTAACAACTTCGTTTCTTCCGTCGCTGCCGCCGTAGACTCTTGTAGATTCATCGACGCCGATACAGCTGACTCCTCCGCTTGCATTGTCCCACGAGATATAAGCGTCGTTGCCGGTTGCTGTAAAGCCCGCAATTTCTACTTCGGTCGCGCCTTCAGGTTTATCGTCGGTAATTGTTACAGGCGTTCCATTGGCAAAGAAATATTCTGCGCTGCCCGTCGGAACACTGGAAACGCCTGTTGCCGCGAAGGTTGTCGCCGGAAACATGGCAATCAGCATGATGATGACGAGCAGAACAGAGAGTCTGCTTTTAGATTTGCTCATAAAATCTCATCCTTTCTATAAAAAATCATAGTCCGCCCTCGATATATATGAGGGGGGGGTATTTCTATAAAATAATTATAATACGCCCAAAATTTCATATCAATTGTATTTTGTAAAATTAAAGTAATTCCAGCTGAAAATCTTCACTAAAAAAGCATATAAAAACTATTGCTAAATAGACAATGCCCAATTATAATTGACTTTGAATCATTTGAGCAGGAAGGAGGCTTTGCCGACATGAAACGAGCTATGACACAGCAAGCCAAGGATGCCAGAGCCGGTCAGATACTCGATGCCGCGGAAAAACTTCTTAAGACGACAGATTATATGTCGCTGAAAATGTCAGATATCGCTCGCGAAGCCGGAGTTTCAAGCGGTCTGATATTCACGTATTTTAAGACCAAAGAAACGCTTTTTCTATGCCTCCTGTGGCGTGAGTTTTCGAAACGAATAGAATGCCTAGAGAATATGGCTGAAAAAGAACAAGCCCTGACTGCTGGAGATATCGAGACACTAGTACTTTCTGAGCTTGAACAGGTACTTTATGAAAATTCCGTATATCTTAAGCTGGAGCCGATGCGTCCGGCCATTCTCGAAAAAAATGTCGATCCTGAGCTGCTGGATAAAATGAAGGGCGAATTGGCCGAAAAACTTCTCAGACTCAGTGAGAAACTTAGCCGAAGTGGCGTTGTCGGCAGAGAGGATGTACTGGAAATATTTTTTGTCGAAATAGGAATCATAATAAGCTGTGGATTGCAAAAAGCGTTGGAGAAGGGGTTTGACGTGCGCCCGCATATAATTGACAGAATGAGCTGTTATCTGCAAGGCCGCAGGCAGATGAATAAAAAGGGGTAAAGGAGAAACTTAAATGCTGCAAATACAACACTTAAGTAAGGAATATAGGACCGGTGATCTGGTGCAGAAAGCGCTCGACGATGTGAGTCTGAGCCTTAGGGACAATGAGTTTGTCGCTATCCTTGGTCCGAGCGGTTCAGGTAAGACAACGCTGCTCAATATCGTCGGTGGACTTGATAGATACGACAGTGGAAACTTGCTCATCAATGGAATATCCACAAAAAAATATAAGGACAGGGACTGGGATTCGTATCGCAATCATACGATTGGCTTTGTTTTTCAGAGCTATAATCTCATACCGCATCAAACGGTCCTGTCGAACGTGGAACTGGCACTGACTATTTCAGGAATTGACAAAGAAGAAAGACGATCGCGGGCAATCAGAGCACTGGAAGAGGTAGGTCTCGGTGATCAGCTTCATAAGAAACCAAATCAGATGTCAGGAGGACAAATGCAGAGAGTGGCCATTGCCAGAGCTCTTGTAAACGATCCTGACATCCTGCTGGCTGACGAGCCAACGGGAGCGCTCGACAGTGAGACCAGCGTGCAGGTTATGGATTTGCTAAAAGAAGTAGCAAAAGACAGGCTTGTAGTTATGGTAACTCACAATCCTGAGCTGGCACAGCAATATGCCACACGTATAGTGAACTTAAGGGATGGAAAAATAATTTCCGACTCAGATCCTTTTGAGCCGGAAGCATCTTCGCTGAAGGAGCCTCAGCATAAGAACATGGGAAAGTCTTCGATGTCCTTTTTGACAGCCCTTTCGCTGAGCTTCAATAATCTGCGGACAAAAAAAGCTAGAACGATCCTGACCTCTTTTGCCGGTTCGATAGGTATTATCGGAATCGCCCTAATACTTTCGCTTTCTACTGGTGTCAACAGGTACATTGAGACGGTTGAAAGCGAGACGCTTTCGCAGTACCCTTTGCAGATACAGAGTGCTGGCCTTGATTTTTCATCTATGCTGGCAGACATGACCGGTACGGCGGAAACAGGAGAGGATGATGAAAGCGGAAGCGGAAATTCTGATGGGGAGATCAATGTCATCGATATGCTGTCGAGCATGTTTGCTACCGTAAACTCAAACGACCTCGCGTCACTTAAGGATTATCTTGACAACGGAGACAGTGGAATAGAGCAATATACAAGTGCGATAGAATATTCGTATGATATAGATCCGCTAATATTTGGGAAAAGTGGTGACGGATATCGGCAGGTAAATCCGGACACATCGTTTGCCGCCTTGGGATTCGGCTCGTCGGCAGGTGCCAACAGCATGATGTCGACTATGATGAGCACGGACATGTTTTATCAAATGCCAGAAAACCCTGAGCTATATCAGAGCCAGTATGATGTTAAAGCCGGACGTTGGCCTGAAAATTATAACGAATGTGTTCTTGTGCTTTCACAAAACGGCAACATTAGTGATTTTATGCTTTATACCCTGGGGCTGCGTGATTATCATGAGCTGGACGATATGATACAGCAGTTCATAAATGAAGAAAATGTTACCGTGCCGGAAAATAGCGGTTCGTATTCATATGACGATATTCTCAGTATAACTTTTAAGATCATCAATGCAGCAGATTTGTATCAATATGACAGCCGGTACGGAATATGGAAAGATAAGCAGGAAGACAGTGAGTACATGAACAGCATTGCAGAGGCAGCGGAAGATCTCAAAATTGTCGGCATCGTGCAGCCGTCAGAGGATGCCAATGGCCTCATGTTGATGACCGGCATCGGTTACCCTGCTTCGCTGACAGAATATGTGGCAGAGCAGGCCGCACAGAGCCAGATAGTCAAGGACCAGCTTGCTGACAGGTCGTACAATGTCCTGACAGGAGAAGCTTTTGGCGAGCAGGATGGGAACTCAGGGTTTGATATGAACAGCATGTTCACGATTGATGAAACAAAAATGCAGGAAGCCTTCACTGTTGATGAAAGTGTAATTGCTTCAGCGATGGAAAAGGCGTTTGGAGATATGATGCAAAATGCGGCCGGCAGTATGACTCCCGCTAACATGCAGAAGATGATGGCTGCTCTTATGGAAGGTTTTCAAGAATACAGCGCGCAAAATGCAGGCACAGGATCTAGCAGTGAGGCAGGCAGTGGCGCGGCTCTCGGTAGTCTGAATGACTATCTTAAGACGCAGCAGGCCAATGAGATTATTGCAGCAAACTTTGCCGAAATCATCGCGTCTAACGGAGGAATGACAATTTCCGCGGAACAGTTGCAGGAGCTGATGACGAATATAATGCAAGGGTACAGGCAGTATGCTGCTGACTTGGGGTATACCGATCCTGCACGTTTTGATGAATATCTAGCAGAATACATGGCCACCGATCAGGCTCAGGATATAATAGAGGAATGGTCGCGTGGAGTTTTCTCAGGATTTGACAGCATGACTGTTTCGCCGGAACAGATGGAGAAGATGACACAGGAGCTGACAGCCGGCTATATGGCTTATATGCAGGAGAACGGAGGCAGTGTCTCATCGCCGCTTAGCGAACAGTTTGCTGCTTATCTTGAAACTCCTGAAGCCGCTGCTTTGATGGAAGAGGCTTTTGCGCCATCCTCCGGTACAGTAGACATATCGCAAATAAGCGCACAGCTTGGAGATGCGATGCAAAGCGCGCTCAGCATCGATGCTGATGTTTTCTCAGAGGCGTTTACAATAAATATGAGCGGAGAAGAAATGATGGAGCTGATGATGTCCATGAGCAGCTCTGAAAGTGCGACGCTCGACAGCAATTTGCGCACGTTCGGATATGCCGATTTTGACTCTCCGAGCATGATAAGCATTTATCCGCTCAACTTTGAAAGCAAGGAGCAGGTCGTGGCGATCCTTGACAGCTATAATCAGCAAATGGAGGACAGCGGTCAAAAAGATAAGGTTATAACCTATACTGATATTGTGGGTGCAATGATGTCATCTGTAACGACAATAATCGACGTCATCAGCTATGTACTAATTGCATTCGTTGCTATTTCGCTTATTGTTTCTTCGATTATGATTGGCGTAATTACGTATATAAGCGTATTGGAGAGGAAGAAAGAAATAGGAATCCTTCGTGCCATCGGAGCGTCTAAGGGGAATATTTCACAAGTATTCAACGCTGAAACATTTATCATAGGCCTGTGCGCTGGTGTGATGGGCATACTGATCTCATTGTTGATACTGATACCGGGCAATGCACTGATTCACCATCTGGCAAATACCAGCGACATCAGCGCTGTGCTTCCGGTAGTTCCTGCGGTGATTCTGATCATCCTCAGCATAGTGCTGACGCTGATTGGTGGTATTATCCCGTCTCGCAAAGCAGCAAAAAGCGACCCTGTGGCAGCCCTCAGGTCAGAATAAAATTTTATGGAATAAGCAAAAAGAGAGAAAATGCCAAAAGCATTTTCTCTCTTTTCTCTTCTTCTCTTTTGAAAACCTTAATTTCTATATCTTTTCAAAGTCTTCTGCGCCATGTTTGCACAGAGGACAGATAAAGTCAGGCGGCAGCTCATCGCCTTCGTATACATATCCGCATATCTTGCACACATAGCCGTGCTTTTCTTCCTCAATCTTTGGCTGCGGCTTCGGCTTGATGTGGTCAAAGTAGTAAGCGTAAGTTACTGAAGGCTCCTGGCTGAGAAGCTCTGCTTCGGTGACTTCCGCCACAAATAAAGTGTGAGAGCCGTAATCGTAGGAATCGATAACCTTAGCTGACATGAAAGCGTTGGTCCCTAAAGTTACATACAGCAGACCGTTGGCGCTGCGCGCTACATTTTCTTCAAATCCGGCGAACTTGTCCGTATCTTTGCCGCTGGCAAAGCCGAATCTCTTGAATGTATCAAAAGATGTATTCTCAGATAAGAAGGAAATGTTGAAAACTCCTGTATTGAGAATCATATCATGAGTGTAGTTGGCCTTGTTAACAGCTATGTTTATGCGATTAGGCGAGCTGGTAAGCTGAGCCGCTGTGTTGATGATGCAGCCATTGTCCTTTTCGCCTGATTTGGCGGTGAGTACGAACAGACCATATGAAAACTTCTGCATAACTATAGGGTCTACCTTTGCGGCAGCCATGGCGGTTTCATCCATAACAGGCTTTTCAAAGCGAGGTATGGTGGCAGAGATGGCATCGACTAACTCGTCGATTTGAGCATTCTGCTCCGGCTTCAGAGCAGACTTTATGGTTATCGTATTATCAAGAATAGTCATATCCTTGCAACCTTCGATGATCTTGCGCATCAAGCCTCCGCTGGTCGGCGCCCAAGAACCGTTTTCCACAAAGGCAACGGTGCGGTTTTGTATATTGTGGGCAGCCAGATCATTAAGCAGTTCTTCCATGGAAACGAATATGCCGGCATTGTAAGTGGTAGAAGCGAAAAGCAAGTGGCTCCACTGGAAAGCGGCAGCAATGATTTCTGAAGCCGGAGTTACGGAAACATCAAACATTACGGTTTTAATGCCTTTGTCTCTTAAGCGTGAAGAGATGATTTCAGCAGTGTTTTCTGTATTGCCGTAAACAGATGCGTATGCGATCATAACGCCTGTTTCTTCAGGTGTGTAGGTGCTCCATTTGACATATTTGTCGAAATAGTCCTCCAGGTTTCTTCTCCATACAAAACCGTGAAGCGGGCAAATCATTTTCACGTCTAAGCCGTGAGTCTTTTTGAGCATGGACTGCACTTGATTTCCGTATTTTCCCACTATGTTGCAGTAATAACGGCGGGCTTCGTCCATGTAGTTATGCTCAAAGTCTACTTCATCAGCGAATATGGCTCCGTTGAGAGCTCCGAAAGTACCAAATGCGTCAGCTGAAAACAGTGTTCCGGAAGTCTCGTCGAAAGTCACCATTACTTCCGGCCAGTGCACCATAGGAGCAAATATAAATTTGAGCACATGATGCCCTGTATTGAGAGTATCTCCTTCTTTTACAACAAAGGATTTAGATGTAAGATCCACGTTGAAAAACTGATCAATCATAGCAAGAACTTTCTGGTTGCAAACGATTTTTGTATCAGGATATCTGAGCAGAAGTTCGCTCAGCGTTGCTGAGTGATCCGGCTCCATGTGTTGTATTACAACGAAATCCAGCTTTCTGCCGCCTAGGGCGTGCTCGATATTCTGGAAGAAAGTATCGCTTACCGCTTTATCTACCGTATCGAAAAGAACGGTGATGTCGTCGGTAAGCAGATATGAATTATAGGAAACGCCTCTCGGAACTGAGTAGACGCCTTCAAACATAAACAGTCGGCGATCATTGGCGCCAACCCAAACCAGATCGTCTGTAATCTTTTTAGTACAGTACATTGATGACTACCTCCTTTTGCAATTAAAAACAATCATCTTGTTTTTAGAATAACAAATCCCTGAAAGCTTTGCAAGGGATGAAATTGCCAACAATGTGTTGATTAAGTGATTTAATTGATTTAATAGATTTAATAGCAAGACATATTATGGTAGAATAAACGAAAGAAAGTGCGGAGGAAGTAAGAGAAAATAAATTATGGAAAATATTACGATTATAAACATATCTGACATGCCGGAAATCATTGAGAAGGCTGCTTGCTGGTTTTCTTCCAAATGGGGCATTCCAGAGGAGGAGTATCTGACAAGCATGAAACTTTCCGTGCGGCAAAGAAATGAAAATAAGAAATCCATGCAGAATTTAGCTTTAAATTCAACGCCCCAGTGGTACGTGATTTTAGATGAAGACGCAAGGATAATCGCCGGAGCAGGAATAATAGATAACGATTTTCATGAAAGGAAGGATTTAGCTCCTAACTTGTGCGCGCTGTATGTTGAAGAAAGATGGCGCAATCGAGGAATTGCAAGGAAGCTTCTGGATTTTGCCAGAAGTGAAATGGCTAAGAACGGCATAGAAAGGCTGTATTTAGTTACAGACCATACTGATTTTTATGAGAAATGCGGTTGGCGGTTTGTTACCATGGTTAGAGGAGACGATGGGATCCCGGAGCGCATGTATGAGGCTGATTGCACGGTCGGAGAGATTACCATTAGCGGTGAGCGAGGCGATAACGATCGCAATCGCAGTGTGCCAGGAAGTAATGAGCTTGAGTATGAAATAAGAAGGATGGAAGAAAAAGACTTAGACAGTGTCATGGTCATATGGCTGGAAACTAACAAGCAGGCGCATCAGTTCATAGCTGAAACTTATTGGGAAAATAATTTTGAGCAAGTAAAAGAAATCCTTCCTCAAGCAGAAGTGTACGTAGCTGAAAGGAAAGGTTTGCTTGAGGAGTCTGACGACAGCCTCTTAGCAGGATTTATAGGCATGGATGAAAACTATGTAGAGGGAATTTTTGTGCGTAAGGACTGCCAGTCTCATGGAATAGGCAAAGGGCTGCTGGATTATGCAAAAGGAATTAAGCCGGAGCTTTCTTTGAACGTCTATGAAAAAAATAACAGAGCGGTGCAGTTTTATGAGCGAGAAGGCTTTGAAATATGCGAAAAAACTGTTGACGAGGCCACAGGACAGGCCGAGTATCTAATGAGATGGAGTAAAAAATGATATACAAAATGAAAGATATGAAAGACGTGCAAAAATTATTTGATAATATTGACGATCCTATGGTGTCGGTCTGCCTGAGTAATATTATGGGCAATGTATATGCCGATGACCAGCAGGAACCGAAATCGGCAGTGGCAACTTTAGGGAACTTTTCATTTTTTGCCGGGCTGGCAAACAAAGAAATAGTGTCTCAACGCATAGCCCTTTTATTTGACCGGGGGATAGACTTTCATATATTGACGCCGCCTGATTCTCAGTGGGAAAAAGTGATTGAAGAATGCTTCCCGGAAAGAAGCAAAAAAATAACGAGATATGCCATGAAAAAAGATGTCTCAGGATTTGATAAGGAGCGATTGAAAAGCTTATTTTCTTCCCCGCCTGCGGGTTATGAGATTAGGAGGATAGACGGAGAACTTTTCGCTGAGTGCCTTTCAGCGCCTTGGAGTCAGGACTTGGTAGGCAATTACAGAGATTTTACTGAATATGAAAAGTTGGGCGGAATGGGTTTTGTCGCAATCAAAGACGGTCAAATCGCCGCCGGAGCCTCTTCTTATGCCTCCGGCCCCGGATACCTGGAGATAGAAATAGATACGAAGATGGAGCATCGTCGAAAGGGACTGGCATATGCATGCGGTTCAAGGCTTATATATGAATGTTTAGAAAATGGCATATATCCCAACTGGGATGCGCATAATCCTGAATCAGCGCATTTGGCCCAGCAGCTTGGATATCAATTCAGTCATGCGTATACTGCTTATGAAGTGATGTAATTTGGGCGTGCATTTGAATGGCATTGAATGCTGTAATTTGCCGGAATGAGCTGTACCAATGTCTTTGTAATACTTATCCGGAAAATGTGATACAAAGTATATGGGAATATTTGAAAAATTATATTATATGAGCATTGGTGGATATATTGATTTCTGCATGATAGTTCGTACCTCCTAAATGTTGTCTTTTTTTGAAGTAATCGCAAAATTATACAACATGCCTTAAAAAAGTAGGGGGTATATTGAAGGTTTGTGCATGTGATCGCAGCACTTCCGGCGACTCTGTATCTATTATATGGTCTGTGTTTTGTCCTTTTACGACAAAACAAGGCAATATTCGACCAATTTTGCGGACTAATAATCTTTGGAAAAGCTGATATATCGCCAAGCCTTCAAACAGCCCTTATTATAGAAAAGAAAATGTTGTACAAAATCCCGATAAACCGAATTTTGTACAACATTTTTCGGTAAAATCCGTTTATATACCCCCATACCCGTATATAGCTGAATCATAAATCCCGGATTTGTGATTTAAATATACGGAGCACGTTTAGCCCTATACAAATAAAAGGTATAGGGCTTTTCTTTTGCCTGAGATTGAGTTATGTGTTATAATGAACGCGATAGATTATATAATTTGCCGCTAAGGCGGCAGGGCCAGAGGAAGCGTTCATTGAACCGCCGTGACAGACTTGAGCGCGGTATAATGAACGCGATAGATTATGTAGGTATCGCAAAGAGGAAGCGTTCATTGAACCGCCGTGACAGACTTGAGCGCGGTATAATGAACGCGATAGATTATATAATTTGCCGCTAAGGCGGCAAAGGCGAGAGGAAGCGTTCATTGAAACGCTTTGGCAGACTTGACCGCGGTATAATGAACGCAACAGATCATGTAGGCGTTGCCGAGCGAAAGCGTTCATTGAACCGCTCACCGGGCTTAACCGTGTTGCAACCAACGCGAAGCAGCAGAGCAGAATTTTACAAGACTGAAATATCAGAGAATATATAAGGAGACAGATAATAAATATGATTTATTTAGGTTGTCATTTGACCTCTTCCAAGGGATTTGAAAATATGGCAAAAGAGGCCGTTTCCATCAACGCCGATACTTTGCAATTTTTCACGAGGAATCCCAGAGGAGGCAGAGCCAAAGCTATAGACCAAAAAGATGCTGAGCGGTTTCTCAATATGAAAGAACAGCATAATTTCGGAAAGGTAATAGCTCACGCTCCGTACACACTCAACCCATGTTCAAAAGAACAGAAAACCAGAGAATTTGCATATATGACCATGCAAGACGACTTACAGCGCATGGAGTACATTCCGGGCAATTATTATAATTTCCATCCCGGAAGCCACGTCGGGCAGGGCACTGAAGTCGGAATTGAAATGATAAGCCGTACTTTGAACGATATCATCACTGAAGAGCAGACTACCGTAGTGCTGCTGGAAACTATGGCAGGCAAAGGCAGCGAGATCGGAGGCCGTTTTGAAGAACTCAAGGCGATTATCGACAAGGGCGCTTTGCAAGAAAAAATAGGCGTTTGTATGGATACTTGTCATGTCCACGATGCAGGATATGATATTGTAAACGATCTGGACGGAGTGCTGGATGAATTCGACAAGATAATAGGCCTGAAGTATCTGAAAGCGATTCATATAAATGACAGCAAAAATCCGTGCGGCGCGCATAAAGACAGACACGAAGTTATAGGAAAAGGATATATCGGGAAAGATACTTTCAAGAAAATTTTGACTCATCCCAAGCTGCAAGGCCTTCCTTTTGTGCTGGAAACACCGCAGGAAAATCTTGCAGGCTATGGAGAAGAAATAAAAATGCTCAGGGAGATGATAATATGAGTAACGTTATGAACGATGCAATGGAAGTTTTAACAATCAATCCGGGATCAACTACCACTAAAATTGCCGTTTTCCGAGGCGAAAACAAGCTCTTTGCTAAAAATATCAGCCACGATCCGGCGGAGCTTGCTGAGATGGGCGACATCTTCGGTCAGATGGATTACAGAGAGAAACTCATAAGAGAGGTTTTGGCAGAAGAAAAGTACGACATAAAGAACCTTGACGCCGTAGTAGGAAGAGGCGGTATGATCATAGGTCTCCATGGCGGTGGATACAGAGTAACGCCGGAATTATGCCAGGCTATGAGAAACCCTGAAAATCCACCTCACGCTTCCAGCATGGGCGCTGAATTGGCATATAAGATAGCTGAGCCCCTGGACATTCCATCGTTTATTTACGATTCTACTATGGGATGTGAGCTGATGCCTATCGCAAAGATTTCCGGCCTTGCCGAGCTGGAGAGATACGGATGCTGCCACCTGCTCAACTCCAAGGCTCAGGCCATAAGATATGCAAAATCCATCGGGAAAGAATACAAGGATTTGGAACTTATCATAGCCCACATGGGAGGAGGCATAACTGTAAGCGCACATCACCAAGGCAAAGTTATAGATGTATCCGGTTATGATGACGGACCGATGTCTCCTGAGAGAACCGGAGGCATACCTCTGATACTCTGGACTAAGCTTTGCTTCTCCGGGAAATATACGGAAAAGCAGGTTGAAAAGCTAATCAGCGGTCAGGGCGGCATCATGTCATACCTTGGCACTACTGACTGTATCAAGGTTGAGCAAAGAATAAAGGAAGGCGATGAAAAAGCAGCACAAGTATATGAGGCCATGGCTTATCAGATAGCCAAAGGCATAGCCCAGATGTCTGTTGCCCTTCAAGGAAAGATAGACGCCATCATACTTACCGGCGGTCTGGCCAATTCATCCAAGCTGTGTCAAATGATACAGAGCTACGCAGCGCATATAGGCAGCTTTGTAATAATGCCGGGAGAAGACGAAATGGGCGCGCTGGCAGCAGGAGCGATCAGGATATTAAAAGGCGAGGAAGAAGCGAGAATATATTAAACCCTATCTAAGGAAGGACATATAAATGAAATTTTTATTTGTAAACGCGTGCATCAGAGGCGAAGACTCGAGAACTTATCAACTTTGCAGGGACTATATAGAAAAGTTTAAAGAAGCAAAGAAAAATGAGGACTGGACTTTGGAAGAAGTCAATCTGAACGATATGGATCTTCAGCCGCTTAACAAGGAAAGGCTTGCCAACAGAGACAGATTGGCCAGGGAGAAAAAATTTGCAGACCAAGAGTTTGACTTGGCGAGACAAATCATAGAAGCAGACCATATCTTGATAGGAGCGCCTTATTGGGACTTGGCATTTCCTGCCAAACTCAAGATATATATAGAGCGTTGCTCAGTAACAGGCCTCACTTTCATATACAGCCCGGAAGGCATACCTGAGGGCCAATGCCGAGCCAAAAGCTTAAGCTATGTGACAACGTCCGGCAGCGCGATAAAAGATTTTAATTTCGGATATGAGTACATTAAGGGTATATGCGCTCTTTTCGGCATTAAAAAAACTTATTTTGCTTCTGCGGAAGAACTGGATATAATAGGAAAAGACGTGCCTAAAATCATGGCAGAAGCGAAGGATAAAATTACCGATATAATAGATAGCCTTTAGCTGGTATATTTGAAATCCGCTCACTCATAATAAATTTTATGAGTGAGAAATTTTTCGGTGACGGAAATGAATCCGTATATATAGAAGTTTTAATTTTCATATTGGGAGGGGCAGCCTACGGCCTTTTAGAGACACTTTTCAGGGGATACACCCATTGGACAATGGTGCTTACGGGAGGAGCCTGCGTTCTTACGCTGTATCTGCTGGAAGATTGGCTTTTATCAATGAATTTGGTAATTGCAGCTATGGCAGGAGCTGTTATAATCACCGCATATGAATTTTGCGTAGGTGTTATCGTCAATCTTAGGCTGGGATGGGATGTATGGGATTATTCATCTCTTCCCGGTAACATCATGGGTCAAATCTGCCCTGCCTTTACATTGGCCTGGTTCGTTTTGTGCTTTGTGTTTTTAGGTATTGTAAAATTATTTTCATGAAGGAGGCAGCATGTCTACAAATTACAGTAATTTGCAAAACGGCAGTGACATAAGAGGAGTCGCTGTCGCGGGAGAAAAACCATTATCATTAGGAAAAGAAGAGGCCATAAAGCTTTCCGCAGCCTTTGGAACATGGCTTGCCTCCAAATGCCAAAAATCAGAAAAGGAGCTTAAAATTTCCGTAGGACATGACAGCAGGATTACTGCAGAGTCCCTGAAAGAGGCTGTGGGCATAGGTCTTAAAAGCCTGGGAGTCACGGTGCTGGATTGCGGACTGGCGTCCACCCCGGCCATGTTCATGTCCACTGTGTTTGAAGAATACCGATGCGACGGAGCCATAATGATAACCGCCAGCCACCTTCCGAAAGACCGCAACGGATTTAAATATTTCAGCAGAGAAGGCGGTCTGGACAAAGAAGACATTGCCCAAATCATAAAAATCGCTGAAGGGCTTTCCCTTGAGGAATTACAAGCTCAATACAAAGAGAAAAATGCTTTGGGCCAGGTGAAACAGGCTGGAGTCATGTCTACATATGCCTCTTATCTAAGAGAAATGATAAAGAAACAAGTGGGGGGAGACAACCCGCTGGAAGGGCTTAGGATTGCAGTAGACGCAGGCAACGGAGCAGGGGGCTTTTATGCTCTGGACGTTTTAAAGCCCCTTGGAGCGGACATAACAGGCAGCCAGTTCCTCGAACCTGACGGGAATTTTCCTAATCACCAGCCCAATCCGGAAAACAAAGAAGCCATGGAATCCATATGCCGAGCTGTGATAGAAAACAAAGCGGACTTAGGACTGATCTTCGATACGGATGTGGACCGTTCGTCGGCAGTAGACGCAAGCGGCAGAGAGATAAACAGAAACGCCATAGTTGCTATGGCGGCAGCTTTGATAGCAAAGGACTTTCCGGGTACTACGGTGGTCACCGACAGCATCACCAGCGATCAGCTGACGGAATATTTGGAAAAATGTCTCGGCCTTAAACACTTGCGTTTTAAGCGTGGCTACAAAAATGTAATAAATAAAGCGAAAGAGCTCAATCAAAACGGTGTTGACAGCCAGTTGGCCATAGAGACTTCAGGCCATGCTGCATATAAGGAAAACTATTTCCTGGATGATGGGGCATATTTGGCAACTAAGATAGTAATAAAGACTGCTCAGCTAAAAAAAGCAGGCGCAGGGCTCGATGTCGTTTTAAGCAGTTTGGAAGAGCCGAAAGAGGCAATTGAGAAAAGATTTTCCATAAACAGAGCAGACTTCGCGGATTACGGGCAGGAGATACTTTGCCGGCTGGAAGAGTGGGTTGAAAGAGAAGGGCAGCAGATCGGCGCATCGTTGGTTTCTCCCAACTATGAAGGGGTGAGGATAAACTTTGACAATGAGCAGGTCAAGGGATGGTGTCTCCTGAGAAAATCCCTTCACGACCCTAAGCTGCCTTTGAATGTGGAAGTTACTAAAGGAAGCTGCAGCGACATAGTGAGAGTCATAGATGAGTTCTTGGCCGATTTTGATGTCAGCTGATGATTTGGGCCGGCTCAGGTTGGTTAAGACTGATTCAGGAGGGACCGGGCTGGTTTGACCTGGTTTTCGAGACCGAAAGCTCGTTTTTTCACTAATATTTCACTAATATGGAAAAAAAGTATTGACAGCAAATTGATGTTGGAGTATGGTTATAAGTAGTTTTGAGGAAAGGAGACTCGTTATGCAGAAGTGCGTATGCAGAGAAGCAATGATGATGGATATGTGCATGACTATGGGCATGTGCATGTTTTCACGTGTGTTGTTTCCGAGCTTATGATACTTTGCAAGAAGAGCGCTTAAAACCTCGTAGCGACAAAGAACTTACATAGGCAGGAAGCAAGGGCTTACCTGCTTATTTTTTTAGAAAGGATACGATATGATTGAGTTGAAACATCTAAGTAAGATTTATGATAATGGCAAAACAAAAGTAGAAGCCATCAGGGATATAAATCTTACCATTGAGGACGGGGATATTTTTGGAATCATAGGACTTAGCGGCGCAGGAAAAAGTACTTTGATACGCTGCATCAATTTCCTTGAAAAACCAACTGAAGGACAGGTAATCTTTGATGGCGTGGATTTGGGAACCATAAGCCATAAAGAACTTCTGAAGAAGAGACAATCCATGTCCATGATATTTCAGAGCTTTAACCTTCTAAGCCAAAGAACAGCTTTGGGCAACATATGTTACCCGCTGGAAATAGCCGGCGTGAATAAAAACCAGGCTAAAGAAAAAGCCAGAGAGCTTTTAAAAATCGTGGGACTTGAGAATAAAGAAAAATCATATCCGGTACAGCTTTCAGGCGGACAGCAGCAGAGGATAGCCATTGCGAGAGCTTTGGCAACCAACCCTAAAGTGCTGCTTTGCGACGAAGCGACCAGCGCCCTTGACCCTAATACTACGGCGTCTATACTTAATTTGCTCAAAGAAATCAATAAGACCATGGGCGTCACCATAATCGTGATAACTCATGAAATGAAAGTAATAGAGCAGATATGCAATAAGGTAGCTGTCATAGACCACAGCCAAATCGTTGAAGAGGGTCTGGTAAAAGAAGTGTTTACCACGCCGAAATCTCAAATAGCTAAGCAGCTCATACTGCCGACCAATCAGGGGGTTCCTTCAGCAGAAGGCTTCCGGTGCCTGAGGCTGGTGTTCGACGGAACGTCTTCATTTGAGCCTATAATCTCAAGCCTCAGCCGCCAATGCGACGTAAATGTAAATATATTAGGAGCTAATACCAAGAACATAGAGGGCGTGGCTTATGGCCAGATGCTCATACAGCTGCCGGAGGATAAGGAAACTGAAGAAAAAATAAAAACATTCCTTACCGCAAAGAAAATAAAGTACAAGGAGGAGGGCTTAAATGTTGAATAACGCAATGATTGAGCTTATGGGAGTTTCTCTCTGGGAAACCCTTTATATGGTAATAATATCTATGGTTTTATCTTATGCCATAGGCATTCCAATCGGTGTGGTCCTCAATATCACCAGCAAGGACGGCATATGCCCCAACAGATCGGTAAACGCTGTTCTCGGCGTAATAGTTAATATTTTCCGTTCCATACCTTTCTTGATCTTGCTGATATGGATGCTGCCTGTTACGCAGGCCATCGTGGGAACCATGGTGGGGCCTACATCGGTAATCGTGCCGTTGGTAGTATCTGCCGCGCCGTTCGTAGGAAGGATGGTGGAATCATCACTGAACGAAATTGACGGAGGCGTTATAGAAGCCGCTCAGTCCATGGGTTCCAGTTCATGGCAGATAATATACAAAGTCCTGTTGCCGGAAGCTAAACCATCGCTTATAATAGGCGCGGCTATATCCATAACGACCATTCTCGGATACTCAGCAATGGCCGGTATCGTAGGCGGAGGCGGTCTTGGCGCAGTAGCCACCAATTACGGACTTTATCGATACAACAATGAGATAATGCTAATAACAATAGTCATAATAGTTGTTGTCGTACAGATTTTCCAGGAAGTGGGTATGATGATGGCTAAGAAACTTGATAAAAGATTAAAATAACATAACTTTAAGGAGGAACAAGCAATTATGAAGAGAAAATTTATTTCAGCAGCGTTGGTGTTGTCTCTCGCAGGCACGCTGGCTCTCACAGGATGCGGCGGAGAAGAAGCCGGTGGAGAAGATACGGTGATTAAAGTAGGAGCTACCCCTGCTCCTCATGCAGAAGTTTTGGAGGTAATAAAAGACAATTTGGAAGAAGAGGGCTACACCTTGGAAATCGTTGAATACAATGATTACATCCTTCCGAACAAGGCCGTTTCCGAAGGCGAACTGGATGCTAACTACTTCCAGCACATCAGTTATCTGAACAATTATAACGAAGAAAACGGTACTGACCTTGTAAGCGCAGGAAGCATCCATTATGAACCATTCGCTCTTTATGCGGGAACTACTTCTTCCATAGATGATCTGGCAGACGGAGCTCAAATCGCAGTACCTAATGATGGCACCAACGAAGGAAGAGCCCTGAAATTACTGGAAGCTCAAGGTCTCATTACGCTGGACCCGGAAGCAGGATTTTTGGCAACCAAGCTGGACATAGTTGAAAATCCGCACAACTTGGACATTGTGGAAATGGAAGCCGCTCAGCTGCCTAGAGTTCTGGAAACTGTAGATATGGCAGTAATCAACGGAAATTACGCTATCGATGCAGGACTGAACTTGTCTGACGCTATAGCTATTGAAGCTGACGACTCTGAGGCTGCTGAAGCCTATGCCAACGTAGTGGCAGTGGCCAACGGCAACGAAGACAGCGAAAAGATACAAGCATTGGTCAATGCACTGAAATCCGATGAAGTTAAACAATTCATGGAAGAAACTTACGGCGGAGCAGTAGTACCGTTGTTCTAAAGAATTTTGAGAAAGAAAGGAGCTCTTAGTTGTTTTAAGAGCTCCTCTTTTATTGATACCTTTTTAGCGTTTTTGTATACTTTGTATACGTTTTTCGCTGAAAAGTATGACGCCATCATACTTTTTTGAGATTTTTTGTAAGGGTCAAATAGCAGGCACATTGAAAGCCTAAATCTCAAGTAGTATGCTACTTAGTAGTAACTACAGGAGGTAAAGCAGATATGATACGCTCACACGCAGAATGGGAGATAATCATTAAAGAAGCGTACGCAAGCGAGCTTCCCTTAAAGAGATGGTGCAGAGAGCACGATATTAACTACAGCACGTTTAACCGAGCTAAAAGAAAGCTGCTGGAAAAGGGGAAGCTGCAATTCATGGAAGAAAAGATCCAATTACCAGAAACAGAAGGAGCCGGATGGCTGCGTCTTTCTATTGAAGATTGCCAGGCCTTTATCGTATTAAACCCTATCAGGGGAAATCTTTCCTTTGAATCCATGACTTCCATCATCTGGTTTGATCTGAATCTGCCGCTGATACCGGGGCAGATGTTCTTCTTCATATCAAAGAACTGGAAGCAGATATATGCGCTTAAGATATGCAGGAACGGATATTGTCTTTACAGCAGAAAGCTTGAATATGGAACATTTTACTGGCCGGTATCTCACTGCTACGGAAGAGATTACATGTACAGATATGAATATGATAATCTTTTAAAAGCCATAGAAAATTAATGCTAAAAAAGCCTTAAAACCATTGAAAATTCAATGGTTTTTTGATATAATAAATATATGAAACAGGTAGATTTTTCATCAATGACAAAAGAAGAATTGGAAAGCTATGCACTGGACACATCAAGAAAGCTTGATGAGGTTTCAGCGGAGCTTGAGTACTACAAAGAGCTGTTTAGAAACAATCAGGCTAAACGCTTTGGTCAAAGGAGCGAAAAGAATCTGATAGATGATGGAGAGCAGGTATGTTTGTTCAACGAAGCTGAACAGGAGGCAGACCCTTCTAAGCCTGAACCAAAGCCGGAGAAAGCATGTCCTATCCGTAAAGGCAAGCAGAAGGGCAGAAAAGAGGCATATCTCAGTCCACTTAGAAAAGCAGAGCCGATAGAGTATGTTCTCACAGAAAAGGAACAGGTTTGTCCTGTATGTGGAGAAAAGCTACATGAGATGACAAAGCGAATTCACAGGGAAGTTGAGATCATTCCGGCAAAAGCAGTTGTGCGTGAGCATATACAGTACATATACAGTTGCAGAAACTGTGAGAAAAAAGGGACAGAGGCTACGATTATTGCGGCACAGGCGATGAAACCTCTGCTCAGCGGAAGCGTTTTGTCACCGTCATTAGGAGGATATGTCATAGCGAGGAAATACGAGAACCGTGATCCCCTTGATAAGATATCCCAAGATCTTAAGCTATACGGAGTAAATATCGGAAAAGCGACGCTCTCAAACTGGATGATGCTTCTTACAGAAAAATATCTGAGATTCATTTACGATAGGATGAAAGAGAAGCTCCTTGCATATGATATCATCCAGGCTGATGAAACAACGCTGAAAGTGCTTGGTGATAAGCAGCGGAGCAAAAGCTACATGTGGATGTTCCGCAGCGGAGAGGGCATAGCTCCTATAGTGCTTTACCATTATGCGGACGGTTCCCGTGCAGGATATGTTCCGGAAACCTTTCTGAAGAATTACCGAGGATATCTGCAGACAGATGGATATGCGGGATATGGCAATGTTAATGATAACATTGTACAGGTAGGGTGTATGGCTCATGCAAGGCGATATTATGCAGAAGCGCTAAATGGTCTTAAAGATAAGGGAGGTAATCGTGCCATGCAAATAAAAGAAGGTATTGCATGGTGTGATAAGATATTTCATTTAGACGGAGAGTGCCGGAAGCTTTTAACAAAAGAGGAACGGATTGAATTCAAAAGGACGCAGATGAGGGAAGCTTTTGAAGGGTTTTTTGCGTGGGCAGAAGAAGAATTACAAAAGCCGATACCAAAAAGCCTTTATCAGACGGCATTAAAATACACGATAAATCATAAGGAAACGCTTATGAATTCACTTCTTGATGAGAGGCTTGAGGTATCCAATAACAGGAGTGAACGGGCGATAAGGCCATTTGTCATGGGGAGGAAGAACTGGCTGTTCTGTAATACGGAGCGAGGAGCAAAGTCAAGTGCAATACTGTATAGCATAGTGATAAGCGCCAAAGAAAACGGACTGGTGCCAATGGAATATCTAACTTATCTGCTTGATAATATGCGAAGGATTGATTTAAATGATACAGAGGCTATAGATAGACTTCTGCCATGGTCAGAGCAGATACCTGAAGAATGCAGACGAAAAGAAGAAGCCTAAAGAAGTTCCCCTTGAACACATTACTGTGGACAAGGGGAACTGTTTTAATATGTGCCTGCTATTTGACCCTTACAAAAAACCTCGAAAAAGTATGTTGCGGTAATACTTTTTTGCAAAAAATTGATACTTTGTACCATGCTTTCGCCATTTAGGTATCAATGCGTGCTCCTGCGCGCTCCGAAAATCCAGAGTACACCAAGTGAACCGGGTTGGCGAAAAGCCCAGACCCACAAAGTCCAGACCCACAAAAGCACCGGCCCGCAGAGCATAATGCTCTGCGGGCCGGCAAACAAATATACATGCTGAGCAGCACGATTACCACACAACAAAACTACGCATCATTTTATTATGATACCAGTTGAGCTTTGTCAAAGGACCAATACCCCATTACAGTCGTATACACGCCTTCAACAACTGACTCATCTATTACACGTGTAAGCGATGGGAACAGCACAGGAATGCATATCATTTCATCCCCTATAAGGAGCTGTTCTGCTGCTTTAAGAGCTTCATCTCTTTCTGTGCCTGAAGTCTGCTGAGCTTTTTTGATATACTCATCGAAATCCTTATTGGAAGGGTTCATGGTGGTATCGTTTGACTGAGTCTCATACGGCTGCCATCTCCACTGGGTATTGTTTATATCCGAATACGAAGTGAATATATCGAGCATAGTCATAGGGTCTGCATAATCTCCGCCCCACGAATTGATAGCCAAATCATAATTACCCTCGAAAACAGTCTTTCTAAATGTGGTGAAATCTTCGTTTCTCAGAGTTACATTTATGTTCAGATTATCCTTCCACATTTCCTGTACAGCTTCTGCTATTTTCTGATTTTGTTCATCTACATTGTACAAAAGCTCTATCTCCGGGAATCCTTCGCCATTCGGATATCCAGCATCGGCAAGGAGTTGCTGTGCTTCTTCAACAAGAGCCTTGTTCGGATCTATTCCGTATTCTGGCAGTGGATTGCCGTCCTCATCCAGCTGTCTGAAAGATGTGCCATCAGACAATGTCAAGTTTGGAGGAACGATTCCTGTTGCTGGAATTTCTCCCCCTTTAGTTACCTGCTCTACTAAGGAAGTTCTGTCTATGGCAAGAGCCAGTGCTTTTCTGATATTAGGGTCGCTGGACTTAAGATTAGCTATTTCCTCGTTAGGAACAGCATCAAGGCACTGTATCTCGCCTGATTGATAGCCTTGAAAAGCAGTAGTCGCTTCTTTGATCATTACCGCTTTAACCTTGTCAAGCTTGACAGAATCAGCATTCCAATATTGGTCGTTCTTTGTCATAATAACGTGCAGGTCGCTCTGATATTCGTCAAGTTTAAAAGGTCCGTTAGAAATGCAAGTCTCAGGATCCTTTTCCCAGCCATCTCCTGCTTCTACAGCATCTTGTCTTATAGGGTTATATGCACAGAATGCCGTTAAGTCAAGAAAATATGCTACAGGGGAATTGAGTTCCACTTTAAGTGTATAGTCGTCGACAGCTGTTATACCTATGTCATCCATACTTCCTGTTCCATCGTAAAACTCCTGCGCGCCTTTAATATAAGGCGTCATGATGAAGGCGTATGTAGCTGCAGTTGCAGGGTCGCACACCCTTTTCCACGCATATTCGAAGTCTTTTGCCGTTACCGGCTCTCCGTCGGACCACTTAGCATCCTTTCTCAAATGGAAGGTATATACTGTTTCGTCTTCCGAAAGCTCGTAACTTTCAGCTACTCCGGGCACCAGTTCGCCGTTTTCATTCTCCCTCATAAGTCCTTCGAAAAGATTGTTGGAAATATGCATTCCCTCTACGTTAGCATTTTTTCCGGGATCCCATGTCTTAGGATTTGTCTTGATATTAACAACTACCTCTCCGCTGGTTGTGCCCTCGGAATCATCCTTTGAGCCGCCGCACCCTGATAGTACTGACACAGCTACCATCATTACCGCAAGCAGCATACACAACAGTTTCTTTGACATGCCTTGTTCCTCCTTTTTACTCATTTATTTTCAGAATCCATTTATTGGACTTCTGCCGTTGGATTTAATGATTTTATTTAAGCAGATGGCACGCAGCAAAGTGTCCCGATGAAATTTCTTTCATTTCAGGAACTTCTTGTGCACATCGCTCAGTCGCAAACCTGCATCTTGTTCTAAATTCCGGTTCAGCAGCCAAGGCTCTTGCTATTCCTATCCTTTGCCGCTGGCCGCCACTGAACTCATGAGGATACCGGCTGGCATGGTCTTGATTCATTCCTACTGCTTCAAGAAGCTGGAGAATTTGTTCTTCCCTTTCTTTTCCCTTGAGTTTACCCTGTATGTCCAGCGGCTCTCCTACAATATCAAGTACTGTCATTCTGCCGTTAAGAGAGGCGTATGGGTCTTGAAATATCATCTGCATTTTGCGTCGATATTCTCCAAGCTCTTTTTCGGGGAATTCCGCTATGTCTTTGCCTTCATATAAGATTTTACCTGCAGTGGGCTGATAGAGCCTTATTATGGTTCTTCCTGTAGTTGATTTGCCGCACCCGCTTTCACCAACCAATCCAAAGGTTTCTCCTTTATTTATGAAAAAAGAAACATCGTCGACAGCTTTTATATAATCTGTCTTACGCTTTATAATTCCGCTGCTTTTTGTAAAGTACTTTTTTAGACCCTCTACTTGCAACAATCTTTCATCACTGTTATTTTTCAACTCTGACGCCCCCTTTCTGTTTTTCATACTCTGCATTTTCAGGTGTATCAGGATGCATGAGCCAACACATGGTTCTATGATTATTGTCCTCTTCAAAATAAGGAGGCTGGAAATTTCTGCATATTTCCATGGCATACTCACATCTGTCGAAGAACGGACAACCTGCCGGCGGATTCAGAAGATCAGGTGGAGTTCCCTTTATAGGTATAAGCCTTGTTTTTTCTCCTGAAGACACTTCAGGTATTGAGCTGAGCAGTCCCATGGTATAAGGATGCCTAGGCTTGTAAAAGATTTCATCAACCGTACCCTCTTCCATTATCAAACCGCCGTACATTACTATTTTGTCTTAGAAATGTAGACGGATAATCTGAATCTGCAAATAATGATGATACTATCAGCTTAAATCCGCTCTTGCGCCAGTTCTCTAAATAAACGTTTTCCGCCACCTGGCACATCCCGTCCTTTCTGCGATAAAAAACTTATGAAGCCAAGTCCAGATGGGCGTCCACTGACGGCCATTTTCTATGCAGTGACACTGCTTTTTCCAGATTGTTCATAAGCGTCCCTCACAATCTTTTTAAACATTACAATAAATTTTTTGTAAAAATTTTATCATAGTCATTATTTCCAATTCTGTAAACTGCTTTACATCTTGCCTTCGTGTACAATTAAAACTTATCAAAAAAATAAAGCTCCAAGCCTTATTAACAAGACTTGGAGTCATATGCCAAACACTAAGCTCTAATTTTTTGCACGCTCGCTTTTACCATTCCTTAGCCAAGCTTCCCATAGGATCCCATGGCTTTAGTTTTATCGGCTCTTCATCAATGATTGTACGCTGCTGCTGTGTAAGATATTTTTTATTTACTACTATTTGATATGTATATTCATCAAACCAGCGGTCGCTCATAACATAATATCCCTCTTTTCCGGCATCCTTGCCCCAGCTGTTTTCAACGCGCCAGCGAGTAGGTTTGCCATCCTCATCTAAGTTTACACCTGTAAGAACCATAGCATGAGTCATCAGGCTTTCACCATAATCAAGACGCTGAGCTTTCGTCATCGGGAAGTCGGTTCCGAAAAGTGAGGCCGAATCATATACATTCAAATCCAGCAAACCTCCCACTCGTGAGCTGCTCTGTCCTACGTCACTTCCAAACCATACAGCCTTGCCGTCTTTCAGCTGGGCTATGGCAGCAAGTTTAAGTTCTTCCGCAGGGAGATTGAAATATTTCACTTGACGGGCGCCTTTTACGTTACCTAAATATTGTACCGTATACATCTTATAATAAGGCTTATCTGCTGTAGGAGCGTTTATCAAGCTGATATAATCGTCCATATCAAGTCCTACATACTGCTTATAAAACTCCTGCGGCGTAATGTCGCTGATTCTTATAAATTTTTTATCTTTATCTCTTGTTTCATATGTAAATTTTTTTGGCGGAGTTCCCAAGCTTATACATAACATTCTGTATATGGTCTCCAGCATTTCTTCCTTTCTGGCTCGCAGAGCTTCAACCTTTTCTCCTTTGGCATAAGCTTCCCTGAGCGCACATGCGAATTCTCTGAGTTTGCGGGTCAGATATCTATCCATTTCTGCAGTTTGTGATGAGGCCGCTGATTCCGGCATTGCATCTTTTGGCACTACACCGTATTTTTCTACCAGATTGGCAAACATATCCCATTGCCCTCCGTCACATAAAGGGTCTGTGAGCAAATAATTTACCAGCCTTTCGTCTAAAGGTTCCTCCAAAGTTTCAATGATATTTTCTAAAAAATAATTGCTTTTTTCCAGTTTATCATAAAAAAGAGGATAGTTTTGACTCAGTTCCATGGTTTCGAGATTGAGTTTTTCCATAATTTCAAGACGCATAACGTTTAGCGCCGCAAACATCCAACATCTTCCGGAGGCTTTCTGGTTAGTTATTTCTCCGGTCTCTATAGTAATGGAAAATTCGTGGCGAGTTTCTCTGAAAGCAGCAAAATTCTCCGCGGCAGCATTGATTCCGTTCTTAACAACAGAATTCATTGCAACTCTGTTTTTTATATCTGATTCAAAGCTCTTTTCGAATTTTTCTTCTGTTTCTCTTGTTATTTCTTTTTGCATTTATGGCATCTCCTCTCTTATGGGTTTATACTACTATATACTATATATGTAAAGTTTGCAATAAATCTGTTTTCATGCTGTGCAGTTTTAAAAATGTTGAAAAGAACGTCCCGGCAGCTTGGTGCTTTTGAGACGTTCTTTAATATTTTTTTCGTTTTAAATCGAAATAATATCAGTTTTTAATTTACTTTTCCGTATGGCATCCAAGGTCGCAGCCACAACCACAGCCGCTTTTAGAAGATGCTGAAGGATCATTCTTTTGTTTACTTTTCATAGCGCAACAATCGCCTGCAGGGCAACCTATACATTTAGTTCCCTTTTTCTTAGCTCTAACTATGTAAGCTATAGCTGCTCCCAATATTACCGCTATTATAAGAATTATGATTATGTCTATCGGCTTCATGCCATTGCACCAGATTTCTTATTAGGATTTACTCCGTGAAGAGAATATTCAGCTGCCAGCTTGCGTGATGACCTGATAGTGATTATGGCAATAATCGCTATAATTGCAGCCACTGCTACAAGGCCAGGCAGGAATCCTGTCCCCAGATGTCCCTCAGTAATAAGCGTGCCTATCTGATATACCAAGAAAGCAACTGTATAGCCTGCGCCAAGTTGAAGCCCTATACCTCCGAACAGCCACTTCTTACTGCCCAGCTCTGAGTTCATCGCTCCTATTGCTGCAAAGCAAGGAGGAGTATACAAGTTAAACATCAGATATGCAAGAGCTGCTACAGATGTGAGTCCGAAAGTAGCTGCCACTTCACCGGCTCCGCCTACCAATTCAAGGGCATCTGTGTCTATGAAGTTTGTTATGCCATAAACTACAGCAAGAGTTCCTACAACATTTTCCTTGGCTATAAATCCTGTAACAGCTGCGGCTGCCAACTGCCAAACTCCAAATCCCAAAGGCACAAGCAATACTGCAAACGGTGTCGCTATGCTTGCCAATATGGATGTGTTTTCCATTCCTTCTTCCACAACTTGAAGCTGCCAGTTGAAGGTCTGCATAATCTGTACCACAGCGTTACATACCAATATTATAGTTGCAGCTTTTATTATGTAAGCTTTTGCTCTGCCCAGCATGGACATGGTAGCTCTTCCAATGCTTGGCGCTTTGTATTCCGGCAGTTCCATAATGAAAAACGATTTTCTGTATTTATGACCCGTTATCTGTTTTATGAGCAATGCTCCTACGAATATCAGGAAAATGCCCACAAAATACATCAGCCAACTTACCCAGGCTGCCCCTGCGAAAAATACGCCGGCGAACAATGATATGACAGGGATTTTAGCTCCGCAAGGCATCCATGTAGTAAGCATCGCTGTAGCCCTTCTTTCCCTTTCATCTCTAATGGTACGGCAAGCCATGATTCCCGGTATACCGCAGCCTGTACTTATGATGATAGGAATAATAGATTTTCCTGAAAGACCTACTCTCTTGAAGATAGGATCCATTACAACACTGACACGAGCCATGTATCCGCAGTCTTCAAGAATAGCTATAAGGAAATACATTACCATTACAAGCGGCAAGAATCCCACTACAGCACCTACACCACCTACTATACCATCTGCCAGCAACGCTTGCAAGAAGGCGCTTGCTCCGGCTGCTTCAAGAGAAGTTGCTACCCATTCCTGGAACATTTCTATGTATCCCACCAGCCAATCAGCAATCAGTGGGCCAAGAGCTGTCTGAGAAATCCAGAACACCCCAAACATTACAGCTGCGAATATAATTATTCCTGCCACTTTATTGGTTAGAATTTTGTCCACCTTGTCTGCTGTAGTTTCGTTCTTTGTCAATATTTTTCTGGTCTCAACCTCTGCTACTACGTTGTTTACAAAAGCGAAACGTTTTCTGTCTTCTGCATCTACCGCCTTCTTGTCGGTAAGATCTATGTCAGCCTGCACATAAGGAGCCTTCTGGCCTTTTCCGTTAAGCTCGGCAGCAGTCTTAACCACTTCTTTTAGTCCTTTATTAATAGTAGAAACTGTCTCTATAACCGGGCAATTGAGTTTCTCAGAAAGAAGTTTAACGTCAATCTTAGTCCCTTGTTTTTCATTTATATCACTTTTGTTGAGAGCTACTATAACAGGTATGCCCAATTCTAAAAGCTGCGTTGTAAAAAACAAGCTGCGGCTTAAGTTTGTAGCATCTACAATATTTATTATAGCGTCTGGATGCTCATCTCGCACATATCCACTTGTAATGCTCTCCTCAGGTGTAAACGGAGACATGGAATATGCTCCCGGAAGGTCTACCGCTACCAGGTCTTCAGAACCTTGTGCATAGTCCTTTTTTATAAGGCTCTCCTTCCTTCCAATAGTAACCCCGGCCCAGTTACCAACATGTTCATGTTTTCCTGTCAGCGCATTGTACATTGTAGTTTTGCCGCTGTTAGGATTGCCGGCGAAAGCAATTCTCATTATTCGCCCTCCTATTATAAAATTACTAAAATAATTTCTTGTTGTAGTTAACTTTAACTAACTGTCGTCCATAAGAAATAGTGACGCTAAGGTCACTATATTCAAATCAAAATAGCTTCCGCTATGCCATTATCTATATTGTATCTTCCATCTTTAATAGATACAACACATCCGCTTCTCAAACGTGAGACTACGGTAATAGGCTCACCACTATAACACCCGAGGCGGAAGAGAAAAAGTTCCAGGTCTTCGTCATCCGTCTGAATCTCTTTAATGGTATATGTCTGACCAATAACAGCATCATTTAAATTCATCGTTTTCTCCGTGTCTTTTTTATTTTCCTTTTTGCTAATTTCTCAAGTTAAAGTTAGCAAAAACATTCGAAAGTTAGCTATGTCTAACCACGGTTTTATTTTAGCACAATTTATTTCTTTGTCAACTGATTTCTTACCAAAATTGAAATTAAATATTTTTAAAGTTCTACCGGGTCGCTTTCTGTCAAAAAGGCAATCTGCTTGAGATAATCTTCTGCCGGCAATACGTCCCGCAAATGGTCCACTTTTACGTATACTCCTGTGGCGGTCGCCATAACTTCGCCCTCTTCATCGGTGATTTCAGCGGAGGTGAAGCAACATCTACCTTCTATCTTATCTACCCTTCCGTAGACAAACATTTTATTTCCTATCAATATCGGCTTAAGATATTTTGTGGTCATCTCTGCGGTAACATACTTGGGGAGCCATTCTTCTTCGCTTTTGGCAGTACGATGTATGGTAGCTCTCCCCATGGCCTCATCCAACACAGCTGCAGAAAGTCCTCCATGCATTATTCCCGTATGACCTTCATGTATTCGCTGCGGCGTAAATACAGTCGCCACTTCACCGTTTTCCAAATCATAAAATATGCATTTCAACGATCCGGGATTGCCGGTTCCGCAGGTTATGCTATTTGGCGTTGAAAGTTGCTTTCCCTCCACTCTGCTCTTTATTCTATCTATCTTCATATCTATTCTCCCCCTGTCATAACCTCTATGATCTTATCTACTGCTTGAGCTACAGATGCCTCATCTACAAGAACTACGTCAGCATTGGTCCCAAGTGCATAACAATATTGTCCCTGAGCATATTCTCCTGTAATTGACTGCTGCTGTATGTCCCATGACGGCATATCGCTAATCTGCATCTTTATAAGCGATGTCATAGAGTTTCTCTCCATATCAGTTTCGATATTGTCCTTTATTCCGTTTAAAATTGATGTATATTGTGAGAGAATCGTTTCGCTTTGTGTCGCTTTCTCTATAATAGCTGCAAGAACCATCTGCTGATTTTTATTTCGCTGCAGATCTCCTTCATTAAAAGAATATCTCTCTCTGCAATATGCCAATGCTTGTGCACCATCTAAATGATTATATCCTTCCTGGAAATAATAATTAGGATTCAAATTGTGAGTATAGAAGGATAACGGCGAATCTATATCTATTCCTCCTATGGCATCTACCAGCTTAGTCAAAGTGCTGTAGTTAACTTTGACGTAATAGTTAATATCTATTCCCGTAAATTTCTCTACCGTTGCTACCGTTTCGCTTATTCCGTATATTCCCGAGTGGGTCAATTTGTCTTGAGCCCCTTTGCTGGCCAAAGTTACATAGTAATCCCTTGGAATGGATGTCATAAGGATTTGATTGGTCTTTGGATTAACAGTAACAATCATATTTACATCGCTTCTTGACACCATGCTTATATCTCCGGTAGTATCCAGCCCGCTTACAAGAATATTAAACGGCTCTTCTGTTACATCAACATGATTTGTCGTACTTTTGCTCTCTATTCTTACAGATATGGTATGTATTATACGAGTATCATTTTCTATAGTGGAATCTTGTCCCTTCATACTTTCATAAGAAGCCGCGCTGATAAATATCGCAGGTCTCTCTCCATTTCTCAATTCAGTTAAAAGTTGAGGAAGTTCATCTACATATTCATACTCAATATTAATTTCATCCTTAAGTTCATTCCTAGCCTCGGCATAAGTAGTTTCTGTATTGGTATGAGCTCCAATGGTTTCTCCCCGCAAATCTTCCGCTTCTTCATAGCCGGATGATGCTTGTACTACAAGATAAAAGTCTTCTCTGGCTCCGCCTACATTAGTTATGCTTCCGAAAAAGTTCAATGTTACGCTAAGGTAATATATTCCCACTGCAAAAACCAATATTAAAACAACAGCAGCAGCCATTGCTCCTTTTCTTCTGCCTGGTTTTCCCCTTCTGCTAAACATAACCGGCACTATAAAAAGCGATACCACCAATAAAACTCCTATTATTGGATAAAGATATTTGGCAGGCATCACGTTGAGCCATATCAACAGCACTATGAAGCATATCACAGCTAAACTATATATAATAGAAAAAACTCGGCTGATATTTTTAAGTCTTGCCTCTTTATTTTCACTTTTCCTAAGCTGTTTTGCTCTTTTCCTATCGCTTCTCATATCCTTTTTAGTCCCTTTCTGATTTTATTGCTCATCAATTGCGTAACGATTACTTGGATTTGCCCAAAAGAAAGAGCCTTTTAAAGGCTCTTTTTTTGTTTTATTATATATTATTTTAATAATGCTGGCAACCTTTTATTGTTCTTTTGGTTCTGTTGCATCCCCATCCTCTTGAGGAACCTCCTTCGTAGAATCTAAAATATACCCGTCTTTAGCTCTTATATTATACGTATATTCAAACCCTTCAGCGTCTGTAAAGCATATATCGTAATAGATAGTAAAATCTGCAAAACAGTCCACATCTGCATCACCCATTTCATAAGCGTCAAAATCAAATTCGTCGATGCCTGCGTCTTCAAGGGCGATAGCTTGCACGTCGCTGAGACCCAGCAGTTTATTATTTTCCCTTACTGCAAGCACTACTGCCAGCACGATGATAAGCGTCACACACAAGGTAAAAAGCGAACTTCTAAGCGGTGAGCTGAAAAAATGTTTAATCCTATCCATAGCGTTCATAGCAAAGCTCCTTTCGTCTCCTCTTATTTCCTATTGCTTCCTATTTTATATGGCTATTCTATATATCTCGTACTTTTAGCAATTTTTACCAACTCTTCCTTATCTTCTAAGCCGTCAGAAGATACGCTGACCATGACGTCATCTACCTGCCAAAACAACTCAGCCCAGTCGTTAGCTTCGTCTAAAACCAGATATCCCGTATAGTTGCCCAGTTTGAATTTTTCCAATTGGCTGAAATCCTCATCCTCTAAAATATAAGGAACATGCTGTGACACAACCTCTATCTCCGATTGGTCATTTTTGCTTTCATATGTTAAAATCTTTCCTTCCTGTATCTTCTTAATGCTGGTAATCTCAAATCCTTCTGTCATATATTCAGGATACCAATAATCGCCTTCCCCTTTCAGCAGTTGCTCTTCCGTTTCGTCCCTGAAGGAAACAGGGTCCTCAGCATCCACATTAAACAGGTTAAATACCGTAGTTCTGAAAGCTTCAGAGGTACTCATCCCTATAGCGCCCACCGTTATGACGCATATTAGAAATACAGCTGCAAATCGGGCAATCCTGTTCAAGCGCCTGTATCTTATTGCCTTGCTGCGCTCCTTATCTTTGGCTCGTATCATAGCAAGTATCTCTCGGTCCGGTTCATCCTCCATATTTTGCGATGTGTCTGTCACCTTTTTTTCATATGGGAGGTTCTCGTCTTCAAGAGACTTCTCAGCATATCTTGCAAGAAGCTCCATATCTTCATCTGTAAATATCAGCTCTTCAGCTGATTTATTTGTCTTATCTCTATCCATATCAAACATTCCTGTTTTGCATCTCTTGTGTTTTGTTTCGCTTGTTCTTTGTTTTTCTATTTACTAATACGATGAATCCGCGCCGTTGTCACTGTTTTTTCCCGAAAAATTTCAGGTTTTTTCGTTGTCCTCTTCAATCAGCTTTGTTATTTCATCCTTCAGTCGTTTCAATAACCTTGCTTGTTTCATTCTCACACCGCTGCCGGTCATCCCCATCAGTCTCCCTATTTCCTCTGATGTGATTTTCTTGCCATATCTCATATAAATGAAAAGTCTGTCTTCATAGGATAAGGCGGAAACGGCCTGCTTGAGATATTTCTCTTTTTCTTGAGCAAAGAGCTTTGCGTCAGCTCTGCTTTCTTCATAATCTTCACGGGGCAGAAACGCCAATTCTTCTTGAATTTGCTTTGCCTTGGTTTGCTTTCGCAGATGGTCTGTCACCATATTTCTAACCACGACCCTGAGATAGTTTTTAATCCAGCGGCTGTCCATTTCAGCAAATCTATCAAAATGTTCCGTAACCTTCAGCCAAACCATGGAGGCCATATCTTTCACCATCTCTTCATCGCTGAAATAGTCCCTTATGAAAGCATTGACTACTTTGTAGTTGTCCAGGTACATTTCCTCCAGAGAATTATAGTACTTTTCTTCTGGATTGAGCATCCGGCCCTTCTTCTCTTTAGACTTCATCGTCCGTTTTCTCCTTGCAAAAAACCTGACCTTACGTATAAGGCCAGGTTTTGTAGTCATTTTCTAAATCAGCGTAAACCTTTCCGGCTTGCTTTTTATATAATCTTCCAAAGCTTCTGAAACTTGTATCTCGCCTAATTTCAAAGTGTTCTTTATCTTAACGATCTTGCATTTTTCAGGCTCTTTAATTCCCAGCATCTTGATAGCGCCGACTATGGCTTCTCTCTCATCAGTCATAACGAGAGGAATAAATTCAGTCCAATATCCGAAGCTGCCGCCGCAAGCGAAGCTGTTGGCATATGTGTTTTCAAAGTTTATGTTGTCCAGCAGTTCTTTGGTGGTCAAATCCGCAAGGCCGATGCCTACAGCGTTGCCTTGACCTTTTTCAGAAAGTCTAAGCACGATGACTTTTCCAATCTTAGGAATCTGCGGTTCATCTTTTTTAGGTCCGATGAGTCCGACAATATTAGGATCCATGCCGAAGCCTGATATGTCTTTGCCTATCTCTTCCACTACCAATATATCTATTTCAGGTATGCCGATGGAAGGCATTGAAGCTTTTGCTATCTCCAGATATCCCGGTTCTTTTTCCAATATCTCATCTTTTGTCATTCCCACTATCATTTTGGTCTGATCATAAGCGTTTTCAATTATTCCTATGGAAAATCCTATATTGCTGTTGTCAAACACAATTTTTGCTGCATGAGGAATGATCTTATCGAAATTCAGAGTATTGCCTGAATGAAGGCTGGTGCATCCCACATGCTTGCCGAGGCCGATGGTCGCCATCTTGCATATGCCGCTTTCATATCTGCCGGTAAACTCAGTGTGCGGTTTTATTCTGTTTACCAGGATTGTCATATCAGCTTCATATGACGCTTTTGCAGTGTATACGTCAACGCCTTCTTCTGTAGTGCCGAGTTTAACTACGTCCATCTCTGCTCTAATCGGCACGCCGACCGATTCTTCTGTTATTCCAAAGTCTTCAAGCACGCCTATGCAGCCTTCCGGCGTTCCTCCTCCGTGGCTTCCCATGGCCGGCACGATGTATGGTTCTGCTCCGCGAGCCTTAAGTTCTGTTATTACTTGCTTTATTATTACATATATGTTGTTTATCATCCGGCTTCCTACGGCTACGGCAACTTTCTGCCCTGGATGAATGAGAGAAGAAAATTTATCCTCATTGATGATTTCACTGACACGGGCAGCTACGTCTTCAACCACGTCGTTTTCAAATTTCTGTCTCACTTTCAGCATCTTAGGCAGCTTTATGTTCATGTCTTCTGGTAATAATATAGGCATATTAATTCCTCCTCTATCTGCGGTACAATAAAACACCTTTATTGTACCGCAGAGCTGTACGGATGTCAAAAGGTTTGTTGGTGGGGCAATTGTTGGGTGGGCGGTTGGAGGCGCAATTGCAACATATCGCATACAATGTTATCCGGAATTGGGGTTTTGTTATCCGGGCGGATACGGTTCCCCCGTTTTCGGTTACCTTGTTATCCGGATTCCGCAAATTCTTATCCAATCGGATAAGATAATTTGAATTCCGGATAACATTTGACTTGCCCCCCCCCGCACAAATGAGCGCCGAGCCTCTCTGCCCGCTACCGTATAAGCTCTCTCCATACGAAAAGGGATGCCCTCTCAACGCTTCCCTGCGTTGACGGGCATCCCCTTTATCTCAGAGCCTTCGATATCTTACTCGATGATCTCTGTTACTACTCCGGATCCTACTGTTCTTCCACCTTCTCTGATGGCGAATCTCAGTCCTTCTTCTATCGCTATCGGTGTGATCAGGTCGATCTCCATTGTGATGTTATCTCCCGGCATGCACATCTCTACTCCCTCCGGCAGCTTCAGATCTCCTGTTACGTCTGTCGTTCTGAAGTAGAACTGCGGTCTATATCCATTGAAGAACGGTGTATGTCTTCCACCTTCCTCTTTCTTCAGTACATATACCTCGCCCTTGAACTTTGTATGCGGATGTATTGTCCCAGGCTGGCACAGTACCTGTCCTCTCTCTATCTCGTTTCTCTGTACGCCTCTCAAAAGTGCTCCGATGTTGTCTCCTGTCTCTGCCTTGTCAAGCAGCTTTCTGAACATCTCCACTCCTGTTACTACGACTTTTCTCTTCTCATCTGTCAGTCCTACGATCTCTACTTCGTTTCCAACTTCCAGTGTTCCTCTCTCTACTCTTCCTGTTGCTACCGTTCCTCTTCCTGTGATTGAGAATACGTCCTCTACCGGCATCAGGAATGGCTTGTCGTTATCTCTCTGTGGCTCTGGAATGTAGCTGTCTACTGCTTCAAACAGCTCTACTATCTTATCTCCCCAAGGTCCTGATGGATCTTCCAGCGCCATCAGTGCTGATCCTCTGATGATCGGTGTATCATCTCCCGGGAATTCATATTCATCCAGAAGCTCTCTTACTTCCATCTCTACCAGGTCTAACAGCTCTTCATCATCTACCATGTCGCACTTATTCAGGAATACGATGATATATGGTACTCCTACCTGTCTTGAAAGCAGTATGTGCTCTCTTGTCTGCGGCATAGGTCCGTCTGTTGCTGCTACTACCAGGATTGCTCCGTCCATCTGCGCTGCTCCTGTGATCATGTTCTTTACATAGTCAGCGTGCCCCGGGCAGTCTACGTGTGCGTAGTGTCTGTTTGGTGTCTCATACTCTACGTGCGCTGTGGAAATTGTGATTCCTCTTTCCTTTTCTTCCGGTGCCTTGTCGATCTGGTCGAATGCTACATCCTGGCCCAGTCCATATCTCTGATGCAGAACCTTGGTTATTGCTGCTGTCAGCGTTGTCTTTCCATGGTCTACATGGCCTATGGTTCCGATATTAATATGCGGTTTTGTTCTTTCAAACTTCTGTTTTGCCATTTTCTTCGTTCCTCCTAATTATATAACGTTATTTTTTGGAAGTATGGATTCGGGCGTCCCCAAATCCACTTGGGTTTTGCTCAAACCTGAAATATATTTTACCACAGCTTGCCATAGTTTGACAAGCAGTTTCACATGACTTTAACAGTGTTTGTTTAGTCGGTCCCGGCAGGTTTTTTCAACCTTTCATCCCCGGTCGCTTCATATCCTTCGTCTCGTACATAATTTGCCATACATGTATCTCCGGATTGTTGATATATATTAGCAAGCAGAACGTATACCTGCGGATTTTTTTTATCATACTTAATATAGTCATTCAGATATTCTACCGCGTCTAAAGGTCTGCCTATGTCTATAAAAAGTTTCCCCAAAGGATAATTATAATATTTTCCGCCTCTTTTAATAGCGTTTTTATAATCAGATACGGCGCATTCGAAATTTCCAAGCTGCCAATAAAAATATCCTCTCATGGCATAGGCTTCATACTTAAAATCGTTTTTCTCTATCGCTTCATCTAAAAGCCTCATTGCCGGAAGGATTTTTCCGTCATTATATAATTTTTGAGCTTCTTCGGTCTTGGCATCGTAACCTTTGTCCTGGCAAGAAACTAATGTAATCAAAGCTAAAATGCACGCAACAATTATTGCTGTTTTTTTCATCTTAACCCCTCCCCGCTTAAATTTTGGGGCGCGCTTATATCTCATGAAAGGATAAGGTCTCTTATGGTTAAGTTAAATGCCATCGGTCTGCTTGAAAAAAACGGTAAGACTAAATATTGGCTATATAAACAACTGGGTATGTCCTATCAAAATTTCAGTAAAATGATCAATAACGAAACAAAGTCCATCCGCTATGAAGTGATTGACATCATGTGCGATCTTTTTGAATGCACACCGAATGAATTGTTCATACGCGAAGCAGATGAAGCAGAAAGCAATAAAAAAGGATGAGCGACGTCTGTCGTCCATCCTTTCTTCTTGTCAGCTATTACTTAAACTGAATTTTTTCGAACTCATCCGCCAAGGCGGTGTCATCTGTAATTATGACCATACCGTCATTTGTAGCTGTTGCCTGAATCGCACCTCTGCCATCTTCGATTGCTTCATACTCGTCAGACTGCTCATCAAACAAATATAGTTCTACTGAACCATCTTTATACTCTTTGCCGGCTTCTGCGCCTATCATCTGATAAAGTGTTTCCGTGCCTTCACCCAAGCCCAATTCTTCAGCTACTGCGTCTACAGTTTTTTCAATTTTGACACCTTCCGTATCGTCGTCAGTCCCCGTATTGTTGTTATTATCATCTGAGCCGCATGACACCAGCACAAGGCACAATATCAATGCTAAAAATGAAACTGTTAATTTCCTCATTTCTCCTCCTGTCGATATAAAAGTAATCTTTAAATATCTCTATTTAATATACCTTTTCATCTTGTATTTTGCAAAAGAACTAATTTTTTATACGTCTTCCTCCTGTCTATGCCAAAACGCCTCAAAAAATCCGCATAAGGCTTTTGCCCTATGCGGAAAAGTTTGATTTTTAATGTTGAATTCTGCGGTCTGCTGTGCTATAGTAAGGTCAAGAGGAAAACCGCTAAAAACGGTTAACCTGTGCAGTTAAAATAACCGCTTAGGGTTCAAGCAGAGCGGTTATTTTTTTATGTAAATCGTGATACGGATTTTCTTAAATGTAATGGTAATCCTTATCATTTTACCACCTTTCTTCAATCCAAAATCCCTTTTGAATTTCGGAAGGTTAACCGCTTTTATGAGCTTGTTCTCTTGACAGTTATATTATATCATCTATAAGGCGCAAACGCCACTGTTTCTTATATAGCTGCTCGCAAAAGAACTGTTGAAATTCCAACGGTTCTTTTCTCTTGGAGCTGTTGAGCAGACTTGAGCGCCCCTGCTTGCGCAGGTTCGCCGGTCTTGTCTCCCCTTTCGGTCGCCTGCGACCCGTGGCCTACTCGAATATTCACCGGATATTCTCGCTTACGGCCACGCTCAGCGAGTTCAAATCTGCTCTTTTGCAGAAAAGAAAATCGAGACCATCATCAGGTCTCGATTTTCTCTTGGAGCTGTTGAGCAGACTTGAACTGCCGAACCTCATCCTTACCAAGGATGCGCTCTACCGACTGAGCTACAACAGCATATGCAATTAAAGTATTAAATCAATTCGCAACATTTATCCTACTATATGTCACCAAAAAAGTCAATAACTAAAAGTCAATAACTCAGCAATAACTCAGCAACAACTAAAAATCAATAGCCAAGATAATCATAAATTTTCTTTTTTATACGCTGTATAGCGTTGTCCACCGTTTTGCTGCTTCTGTGGAGTTCTGACGCTATTTCCTTATACTTCTTGCCTTTAAGCATTGCTGCCAGGACTTTTTGCTCCAACGGACTGAAAAGTTCCTTGCTGTCTTCAATGAGAAAATCTGTAATCTCCTTCATCAGCATGAGAGTTTCAGGGTCATCATTGTCCTTAGAACGCAAGCATTCTTCAAGAGGCTTTTCTCCCTCTTTTGTGTCCTGCTCCTGGCTCAGCGACACCGATTCGTTGAGGATTTGGTGCTTTCTGAGATTTGCCTTTCTGATGGCAGAAATAATCTGCCGATTGATGCAGACTTCCGCGAACGTTCTGAAAGATGCGTTTTTTTCTTCTTGGAATTCCCTTATCGCCTTAAAAATGCCGATCATTCCTTCTTGAATGACATCTTCCCGGTCTCCGCCCACGATAAAGTACATGCTGGATTTGATTTTCGCCAGCTCTTTATACTTATTTATTAAAAATTCTTCAGCAGTCACACTGCCTTCCTGGGCCATTTTGACCAGCTCTTCATCTGTTAAGATATTATAATTATCTCTCTCCATCTCTCTGTCTTCTCACTTCATACATCAAAACCGCAGCTGCGTTGGAGGCATTAAGTGAAGTTATCTTGCCCTTCATCGGCATAGAAACAGTAAAATCGCAAGCTTCTTTTACCAGCCTGCTTATGCCGTTTCCCTCACCGCCAATGACAACGGCAAGTTTTCCTCTGAGATCAGTCCTGTAATATTCTTGACCTCCCATATCGCATGCCGCTATCCAAAATCCCATAGTTTTAAGTTCATCTATGGTTCTCACTATATTGGAAACCTTTACGCATGGCATGTACTCAATGGCTCCTGCAGACGTCTTTGCCACAGTCTCGGTAAGACCGCAAGAATTTCTTTTAGGTATTATAATTCCGTGTGCTCCCGCACATTCAGCAGTTCTCATAATGGCTCCCAGATTGTGAGGATCCTCCAATCCGTCCAATATGATAACAAAAGGTTCTTCTCCGGCGCTTTGAGCCTTGGCAAGGATGTCATCCATCTGAGCATAAGCATAAGCGCTCACGTAAGCGGCAACCCCCTGGTGAGATGCACCGCCGCCGATTCTGTCTAAAGCCTGCCTCTCGGTTTTTACAATCGGAATACCTTTTTCCTTGGCCATGGCGATAATCTGGCGAGCAGAACCATCAGAGCTGCTGATTAAAACTTTTTCTACGGCTCTGCCGCTTTTCAAAGCCTCAATAACCGGGTTTCGTCCGAATATAATGTTTTGGTTTTGGTCGCGATGTTCACTTTTAGTATCTTTCATATTTTCTCTTTTATATATCCGTTTTTCTGTCATATCTGGTAAATCGGTAAGTAAAACCGTTTTCTTCCATAGGCTGGCTATGCCACTCTAACTGAAAATCATCTTTCTCGTCTAAATTGGCAATGTATGTGTCCGCATCAAAACATGCGTCTATTTTCGTTATATAACAGCTGTCGCAGTAAGGAAGCAGCTGTTCATAGACGGAAGCGCCGCCCATGACCATCACAGGTTCTTCTCCCAAAATGTCGAAAAGCTCATCGACGCTGTGAACGATCTCACATCCTTCTTTTTCGAAAGAAGGGTCTTTAGTAAGCACAATATTGCGTCTGTTGGGAAGAGGTTTGCTTCCGGGCAAGCTTTCCAGAGTCTTTCTCCCCATGACTACAGTCTTGCCTGTGGTTTTCTCTTTGAAATATTTCAAATCTCCGGGCAGATGACATAATAACTTGCCGTCTCTGCCAATGGCCCAATTTTTATCTGCCGCTGCTATAAGTTCCATCTTTTCTCCTCTATATTGCTATCGGTATATTCAGTACCTGTGGGTTTTTCTGATAATCTTCTATTATTATGTCGTCCACGGTAAAATCATAAAAGTCTTTTATTTCCGGATTCAAGCGAAACTTAGGCGCCGGGTATTGAGGTCTCTGTATCAGTTCTTTGATTATAGGCACATGCCTATCATAGATATGCGCATCAGCAATAACGTGTACCAGCTCTCCCGGTATAAGTCCGCTGACCTGCGCAAACATGTGCACCAGTATAGAATACTGTACCACGTTCCAATTGTTGGCTGCCAAAATATCCTGCGACCTCTGGTGAAGTATGGCATTGAGTTTATTTCCGGTCACATTGAAAGTCATGCTGTAGGCGCACGGTTCCAGATTCATCTCTGCCAAATCGCTGAAATTATATATGTTGGTAAGAATTCTTCTCGAGTAAGGAGTATGCTTAAGCTGCCAAAGCACGTTATCTACCTGATCCATTACGCCTTGACTGAAGCGATACTTTATTCCCATCTGGTACCCGTATGCTTTGCCTATAGAGCCGTCCTCATCAGCCCATTCATCCCAGATATGGCCCTTAAGGTCCTTAATATTGTTGGATTTTCTCTGCCATATCCACAGAAGCTCATCACAAGCTGTTTTGATAGCTGTCGGTCTCAAGGTCAAAGCCGGAAACTCTTCCTGCAAATCATAACGATTTACTACTCCAAACGTCTTAATAGTATGGGCCGGCGTGCCATCTTCCCATCTGGCCCTAACCTGCTGTCCTTCCGAAGAATATCCATTCTCAAGTATCTGCTTGCACATGTTTACAAACAGGATATCCGCTTTGCTCATACTTTTTCTCCTTCTCTTCTTACCGTTAAGTAAATTTCCTATCAAGCATTTTCAATTATTCTTACGGCTTCTGCCATCACCTCTTCGAGGCGGCTTTCCTCCCCGGAAAGATACAGAAAACCGATAAGCGCTTCAAAAGCCGTGGCCATCTTATAATCTATTATATCGGCATTTTTCGGCTTGGAAATCGTTCTTCTGTTTCGAGCACGCCTGACCAGCGCACTCTCTTCTTCTGACAAGAAACCTGTCAGCATGGTTTTGACAGCTTGTGCCTGTCCTTTAGCCCTGACATAAGGAACCGCCATCTGATGAAGCCTGTCAGCATTGGTCTGCCCTGTTTCCATCACATGCTTTCTGACATATACTTCATATACTGCATCCCCCATAAAGGCCAGCGCAGTAGTATTTATCTGTCTGACGTCTTTTTCCATCATGACTCTTTTATGATCTGTACCCCTTGCGGAGTGTCTTTGAGAGTTATTCCCATCTCTTTCAGCTTGTCTCTTATCTGGTCTGCTTTGGCAAAATCCTTTGCCTTTCTGGCTGCCTGGCGTTCATCTATGAGAGCCTGTATTTCTGGCTCTACCTCTGTAACTTCTTCCTCTGTGTCTTGCTGCAGGAGCCCTAACACGGTGGTCAGTTCCATGAGAAGATCTAAACATCCTTTAGCAAAGTCTTTAGAGGCTCCGTCCTTAACAGCCGTATTTATAGCCGTTATGAGCTCAAACACAGCGCTGATAGCGTCAGCGGTATTGAGATCGTCGTCCATCGCTTCAATAAATTCTTGTCTGTATTTATCAAAACTTTCTAGGGTTGCTTTTTCTTCTTCAGTCATTTGACCATTACCGGACGCAATTAAATGTTTCAGATTGTTTTTAGCGTTTCTCATTCTGGCAAGACCGTTCTGAGACTGGATTAATATGTCTTCTCCGAAATCTATAGGCCCTCTGTAATGACCGCTTAAAATCAGAAATCTCAGCACCTCTCCGTCATATGCTTTCAGCAGGTCTCTCACTGTTTTAAAATTGCCCAGCGATTTGGACATCTTAGTCCCGTCTATGTTAATATAGCCGTTGTGCATCCAATAGTGAGCGAACTCTTTACCGCTGTGAGCTTCCGACTGAGCTATTTCATTTTCGTGATGAGGGAATTGCAAGTCCTGCCCTCCGGCATGTATATCGATAGTGTCGCCCAAATATTTTTTTGACATGGCTGAACATTCTATATGCCATCCCGGTCTTCCCATGCCCCACGGTGATTCCCAAGCTATCTCGCTTTCTTCTTTTCTGGCCTTCCACAAAGCAAAGTCCAGAGGATCTTCCTTGCTCTCGCCTACTGCTATTCTTGCCCCTGCAATAAGGTCATCTATGTTTTTTCCGGAAAGCTTTCCATAGCCCTTGAATTTTCTTGTTCTGTAATAAACATCTCCATTGGATTCATAGGCATATCCCAGATCTATTAAATCTTGGATAAACTTTATTATATCTCCCATAGTCTCGGTTACTTTAGGATGAACGGTAGCCTTTTTTACGTTAAGAGCCTTAGCGTCCTTGAAGTATTCTTCGATGTATTTTTCGCTTATTTCACCGGCTGTAACTCCTTCTTCCTTGGCACGTTTTATTATCTTATCATCTACATCAGTGAAATTCTGAACGTACTTTACTTTGTATCCTCTGTATTCCAAGTATTTTCTCATAGTATCAAACACTACAAACGGCCTTGCGTTACCTATGTGAAAATAATTATATACAGTAGGACCGCATACATACATTTTGACCTTGCCCTCTTCTATGGGCACAAAGTCCTCTTTTTTATTGGTAAGGGTGTTATAGATCTTCATGGTTTTCCTCTCCGTTATCTCTTTCCGTTTTTTCTTCTGATAAAATTTCTGATGTATCATGCTCAGCATTAGCATTTCTAAGCATATTTTCCAGATTAACTATTCTCTTTCTCAGGCACTCTATCTCTACAGCTATAGGATCTGGCAAATCCACCTGATTTAAATCCTGCGTAGTACTCTTGCCGTTTCGCTTTACTATGGTACCCGGTATGCCCACCACAGTGCAGTTAGGCGGAATTTCCTTAAGAACCACTGAACCTGCGCCGATCTTTACATCGTCTCCTACCTTAAATGGTCCGAGAACTTTGGCTCCGGAACTTACCATCACCCTATTGCCTAAAGTAGGATGACGTTTTCCTGTGTCCTTTCCCGTTCCTCCTAAAGTTACGCCCTGATAAATGGTTACATCATCGCCGATTTCCGCAGTTTCTCCAATCACCACGCCCATGCCATGGTCGATAAAGCATCTTCTTCCTATTGTGGCACCGGGGTGAATCTCTATTCCTGTAAACCACCTGGCTATCTGTGAAATGATTCGCGCTATCAGCTTCATCTTGTGGCGATAAAACCAGTTGGACGGTCTATGGAGTATCAATGCCCAAATACCGGGATAACAGATGAGCACTTCAAAACCGTTTCTAGCAGCCGGGTCTTTTTCAACTATATTCCTTATGTCTTCTCCTACTTCTTTGAAAAATGCCATGGTCACACTCTCATTCCCTGAGTATTATTCTTCTACTACAGTTATAGTCCTTATCACTTGCGGCTCAAGCGGTTTGTCTCTGTAATCTGTTTCAACTGAAACAATTCTATCAGCAGCGTCCATACCTTCCGTTATCTTGCCAAATGCCGCATACTGGCCGTCCAGATGAGGAGCCTTCTCAACCATGATGAAAAACTGAGAGCCGGCTGAATCGGGGTCCATTGCTCTGGCCATGGAAAGGACACCTCTGTCGTGTTTAAGATCATTCTTGACGCCGTTGGCCGCAAATTCTCCCTTTATATTATGCCCCGGACCACCTGTTCCGTTACCGATAGGGCATCCGCCCTGAATCATAAAGCCAGGGATTACTCTGTGGAAAGTCAGTCCATCGTAAAACCCATCGGCTGCCAATTTTTCAAAGTTTGCTACAGTTATAGGCGCTACATCAGGGTAGAGTTCACCCTTCATAATATCTCCATTTTCCATTTCAATGATAACTTTTTTCATAATATTTCTCCTTTACACAAGAATGCTCCTAAAATACCCATTATGAATATCAGCTTCAAAGCACTCACCTTAAATTTTTTCGCTGCAATAAACGTAGCTATAATCATAACCGTCTGCACCGGCTTTATTACATCGAAAACTTCTCCAAAACTTGTTATGTCAAAAATTCTTCCAGACACCAAAGTAGTCTCAGCCATCATAAGAAAGCCCGCCATTATCATTCCTACCGCTACAGGCCTAATTCCTGTAAATGCGCCCTGTACCAGCTGACTTTCTTTATACTTGTTAAGGAACTTAACGCATATAGCTACGAGAATAAACGCAGGAAATGCCACTCCGATGGTGGCTGCCAACGCGCCAGGTATGCCGGCAGTCTCAAACCCCGAAAAAGTTGCCGCATTTACTGCCAGCGGTCCCGGAGTCGCCTGAGATATGGCGAATAAATTGGCGAACTCTTCTTCGTCTATGGCGTTAAATTCAGATACGCTCTGGTATATAAGCGGGAGAATAGCCATTCCTCCGCCAAAGCCTACCAAACCTATTTTGGCAAAGGTAAAGAACAATTTAGCAAGCGTTTCCATCTTCCTTGTCCTCCCTTGCCTTATTTGCTGTAAAATATATTTCTCCGATAAGTATTCCTGCCAAAATGACCCATACTGCGTTAACGCCAAATACTCCTATAGCTAAAAACGCAGCTAAAGCTATGACCCATTGGAAAGAGTTATGAAGAGTCTGTTTGCCCATCTTCCAGGCTGCATAAGCAATAAGTCCGGTGGCTGCCGCTTTGATGCCTTCCAGCATTCCGCCGATATAAGGATTTTCTCCTACTACTTCTAAGAAACATACCACCAAAATGATGATTACAAACGATGGTAATATAACTCCTACTGTAGCCAATAAAGCTCCGAGAAACCCTTTTTTATAATATCCTACATATGTAGCCATATTTATGGCTATTACACCCGGAAGTCCCTGGCTTACGGCAATGCAATCGAGGATCTCTTCTTCTGACATCCACTTATATTTATCGCAGATCTTTTCTTGCAGGAGAGGGACCATTGCCATTCCGCCTCCAATAGTTACAATGCCGACTTTAAAAAAGCACAGAAAAAGATTTATATACATATTTTCATAAAACAACGTCTTAAATTTGCCCATTTAAATATTTCTTGTCTCTCCTTTACTTTTCGGCATTGACCAAAGCAACGGCATCCTTTATAGCGTCTTCAATGGTTTTTTCTTCTTTTTCTGCATCTCTTCTCAGTTTATATTCCACTATACCTTCTGCTGCACGTTTTCCAACCGTTATTCTTAGTGGAATGCCAAGCAAATCCGCATCTTTAAATTTCACTCCCGGTCTTTCATCTCTATCATCAAGCAGCACTTCTATTCCGGCTTTAGTCAATCCTGAATAAATTTTTTCAGCTACAGCTTCTTGCTCTTTGTCTCCCGGTTTTACAAGAGTTATTATCACATGATACGGTGCTACTGACATAGGCCAAATTATACCGTTGTCATCGTGATTTTGCTCCACTATGGCGGCGAGAGTCCTGGTAACTCCTATTCCGTAGCAGCCCATCACCACGTATTTATCTTCCTGGTTTTCATCTTTATAAGTAGCGTTCATCGACTCAGAATACTTGGTACCCAGCTTAAACACTTGGCCTACCTCTATGCCGCGAGCATATTTGACAGGTGCTCCGCATACCGGACACTTATCGCCTTCCTTGAGAGTTTTGATATCTGCAACTATATCACCCTTATAATCTCTTCCGTAGTTGACGTTTTTCACATGATAATCTTCTTTGTTATCTCCGGCGCACAAATTCTTAAGTCCCACAAGTTCGCTGTCTACTACGATTTTACAGTCATGCAGACCTATAGGTCCGGTAAAGCCTCCGACACATCCGGTTTTTTCACCCATCTTCACTTCGTCAGCAAATTCTATAGCATGCTCAGGGATTCCCAATGCGTTGACAAGCTTTATCATATTGAGTTCTCTGTCTCCTCGAATAAAAGCTGCTACATATTCCTTCTCTTCGCCTTCGTTTCCGTAAGTTATGAAGAGCAAAGCTTTGATAGTTCTGTTTTGAGGAATTCCTAAGAAATCAGCAACCTCTTCAATGGTTTTAGTGCCCGGAGTATGAACCTCTTCAAGCGGCAGCATTTCACTCGTTTCTGCCAGGTCATCCACACACTCAGCTCTTTCTGTAGTTGCTGCCATGGAACACTTTTCACAATAAGCTATCTCACTTTCACCTACTTCTGATAAGGCAGTAAATTCGTGAGAATTGCTTCCCCCTATGGCTCCAGTATCAGCCTCTACCGCTCTGAATGCCAGCCCGCACCTGGTAAATATTTTTTCGTAGGCGCCATACATCTGCTGGTAACTTTTGTCCAGGCCCTCAAAGTCACGGTCAAAGGAGTAAGCGTCTTTCATGATGAACTCTCTGCTTCTCATGAGACCAAACCTAGGTCTGGCTTCGTCTCTATACTTGGTTTGAATTTGATATAAGTTCATTGGAAGCTGTCTGTAGGAAGATACATCATTTCTTATAATATCCGTAAAGATTTCTTCGTGTGTAGGTCCAAGGCAAAAATCTCTTCCGTTTCTGTCCTTGACACGCCAAAGTTCAGGTCCGTAGGCAAACCAGCGTCCGGATTCTTGCCAGAGTTCTGCAGGCTGTATGGCAGACATGTGTATTTCCTGTCCTCCTGCAGCGTCCATTTCCTGTCTGATTATATCCTCTATCTTTCTTATGGTTCGCCATCCGAACGGCATGAATCCATATATTCCTGAAGCCAATTTTCTTATCATGCCTGTACGTAAAAGTAAAATATGGCTAGGTATCTCTGCCTCTGCCGGCACTTCTCTAAGAGTTTTTATATGCATATTTGAAAGTTTCATTTGTGTTTCACCTCTAATTTCTATTTAGTATACATACTGCCTCTGCAGCTATTCCCTCTTCGCGTCCGATAAAGCCAAGCTTTTCCGTAGTCGTCGCTTTGACATTTATACAGCTTATCTCTTTATTAAGGACCTCTGCTATGTTCTGCCTCATTTGTTGTATATAAGGCAGGATCTTGGGTCGTTGAGCCATTATGGTTATATCCGCATTGTTTAAGGTCCATCCTTGTGTCTCTAAAATCGATTTTACATTTGTCAACAGTTTTAAACTGGAAATGTCTTTATATCTCATATCGTTATCAGGGAAATGCCTGCCTATGTCTCCGAGACCTGCCGCGCCCAGCATTGCGTCCATCAACGCATGAACCGCCACATCGGCGTCTGAATGTCCCAGCAAGCCCTTTTCAAATGGGATTTCAACACCGCATAATATGAGTTTCCTGTTGTTTTCAAGGCGATGAACATCATATCCTGATCCTGCTCTGATTTCCACAGGCATATCCTCCTTGGTCGTTATCTTTATATTTCCGTAACTTCCCTCTGTTATAGCTACGCTTTTTCCCATCCTATCTACCAGACCGGCGTCATCTGTGCCATAATACCCATCTTCATACGCTTTTTTGAAAGCGTCTTTAATGAGCTGAACTTCGAAGCCTTGAGGTGTCTGTACCGTAAAAAGCGAATTTCTGTCCACGGTCATGCTTTTTGTTCCCGACCCTTCTTCAGGTGCAGATGTGTCTGTGATTTTTTGTCTTACAGTTTCCTTAACCGGGACGCACGGAACAGCAGCGCCATAAAGATTGACAGCTTCCAATACTCTCTCTATGATTTCTTCTGATACATACGGTCTGGCCCCATCATGTATCAGCACATATCCTTCATTAACATATTGCAGCGCATTGTTGACAGAGTCCTGCCGCTCCTTCCCTCCGCCGACTATATTTTTAACTTTTGAAAATCTGCTGCATATCTTACAGCAAAGGTCTTTAAAGTCGTCGTTTGATACCACTAAAATATCGTCTACATGAGGGCAGACTTGAAAAGGTTCTGTAGCTTTTTCCAAAATCGTCTTGCCATGCAGAGTGAGAAATTGTTTCGGAAGGGAAGCTTTCATACGGCTTCCCTTACCTGCTGCCATTATAATAGCTGTAACTTTTCTATCATTAAACATAAAATAAATCCGTAATTTCCAACAAACATTATTTGGTAACTTTTCCAAAAATCATTCTTCCTGCTGCTGTCTGCAGCACGCTGGTAACAAGAATATTTACAGTATTTCCTATCTGCTTTCGCCCGTTTTCCACGACAATCATAGTGCCGTCATCGAGATACGCTACAGCCTGATTCGGGTCTTTTCCCTGCTTAATAAGGGAAACCGTCATGCTTTCTCCCGGTATAACCATAGGCTTAAGAGCGTTGGCCAGCTCATTTATGTTGAGGACAGGGACTTCTTTTATGGCTGCCACCTTATTTAAGTTAAAATCGTTGGTTACCACTTTGCCCTTCATAATTTGAGCCAGTTTCAGCAGTTTTACATCCACTTCAGGTATCTCTTTCAGGGCTTTTTCTGAATCGGAATTATAAATTTCGATTCCATAGTCTTCTTGAATTTTATTAAGTATATCCAGGCCCCTTCTTCCTCTTGTCCGCTTGAGGGCGTCGGACGAGTCTGCGATATGCCTCAACTCCACCAAGACAAATTCCGGTATAACTATCGGACCCTCCATAAATCCTGTCTTAATTATCTCAAGTATTCTGCCGTCGATAATAACGCTGGTATCAAGGATTTTAGGGATCTGAGTCTTTTTCTTATCCTTGGCGTTATAAGCATATGCATTTTCTTCCTGCTGCTGTTTCTGAGGCTGAGTGACTTTCAATGATATAGACTTAGCTATAAGTTCAGAACCTTTCTTACTTCCTACAACAGCTCCCAGAAATCCCAAAAGCACATAGCTGCATATAGTGAGCGTCACATATATAGCTGCAGGAACTATGTCTTGGTATATCTTGGTAAGCAAAAAAGCTATAACAAGTCCTATTATCATGCCGACTACGCCTGCCAGCAAATCGTTAGCAGAGACACTCTGCAAATCCTTGCCTATATTGTTAGCCATCTTATTGCCTGTTTTTCCCAAGGCCGGAGCTATACGGTAAAATATGATTCCAAAAATAATTGCGAAAAAGATTCCCATCCCGATAGATTCCATCCTGGATAGCGACGTATAGTCCGGGTTTGTTTTGGCTTCTTCTGCAGCAAGAAAATTAAAAAGCGCAAAGAGTTCGTATCCAACCAGCATGCCAAAAGCAGTGAATATGCCTCTAAATAATTTTTTAAACATTTTTTTCCTCCTTTCTTCTAAGATTTGTCAGGTACCAGCCGAAAACTTGTTAATGTCTGATAAATTAAATAGAATCCTCAACCAGTTTCACAGCCGTTTTCTCAGGAAGGTCGCATACCAATATTATTTCGCTTATCAATACCTGTCTAGCGTTCAATAACATTTTCTTTTCTCCGGCAGATAGCTTCTTTCGTCTGTCAATTCTGGTAAGGTTGCGTACCACCTCGGCCACTTTAAGAATATCTCCTGACCTGAGAAGTTCCATGTTTTCTCTAAATCTGCGATTCCAATTGGAATCCATAGATGAACTGCCTGCTTTCAGCACTTGAAAAGCCTGCTCTATCTTAGTCTTGTCCACGATTCTTCGTATTCCTACAGAGCTTTCCGCATCTGTAGGAAGCATAACGTCCATATCGTTACATGGCAGTTTTAAAACATAGTATGCCTTCACTTCGCCTAAGATCTTTCTTTCTTCAATTTTCTGAATGACACCTGCGCCATGCATGGGGTGCACGATCTTATCGCCGACGGAAAACATAAGACATACTCCTTCCATTGTATACCTAAATTTAGTATAAAAGACATTTCGCTTTTGTGTCAAGGCTCAATAAAAAATATAATCATATCATAGTCAAAATTTACATGTCAACATTTATTTTTCACAAAACCTTTTATCTTTTATCATGTTTATGTTAAAATGTACATGCTAAAATGAGATAAATATGTATAATTTAATTGTTACAAATGTGATTTTTAAAACAAACGCGAGGAGGACCCCAAATGTATAAGATTCTTGTTGTAGACGATGAGGCCAAAATCCGTGAGGTCATAAGAGAATATGCGGAGTTCAGCGGATACGAAGTTACAGAAGCAGAAGATGGTATGAGCGCTCTGGGACTTTGTAAATTAAATGATTACGATTTAATAATAATGGATATAATGATGCCTAAGCTTGACGGTTTTTCCGCCTGCAAGGAAATCAAAAAAATAAAAGATATTCCTGTAATAATGCTATCAGCAAGAGGCGAAGAGTACGATAAGCTCTTTGGTTTCGAACTCGGCATAGACGATTATGTTGTCAAGCCTTTCAGTCCTAAAGAGCTTATGGCAAGAATAAACGCTATCCTGAGCAGAAAAAATGCAGCAACCAACGCCACTCAAGGCGTCATGAAATTCGGAGGTCTGGAAATCAACATACCGGCCAGAACCGTTACGGTAGATGGAAACAAAGTTGATTTGACCCCGAAAGAATACGATTTGCTATTCTACTTAGTAGAAAACAAAAATATAGCGCTTTCCAGAGACAAGCTTTTATCTGATATATGGGGATACGACTTCTTCGGCGATGACCGCACGATAGATACCCATATTAAAAATTTGAGAAACAATCTTGGTCCTTATAGAGACTACATCGTAACTTTGAGAGGAGTCGGTTATAAATTTGAGTACGAAGGTTAGATTTGACGCTAACAGCATCAAGTTTCGGTTATGGATTTATTTCGTGGCCATAGGAGTAGGTGTAGTGGCCCTTATATGGTTCCTGCACCTTGTTCTCCTGGACTCTTATTATGAAGAGATGAAAATCGCAGAGGTTGACAGAATTGCAGCCTCTATTTCTCGTTCGTACCAAAATGAAGACCCCGAATTTACTGAAGCCATACAAGAGTTGTCAGTAAGCAACGACCTATATGTAATGATGGAAAGCAGCAATGGCATATTGCTTTTTTCACCGGAATCGGAAAGCAGACTGCCTGTATACGACTATTTAGAAAAGACCCCGAAACTCAAAAGCATGCTGCAGGAAAGTTCCGGGGCTCCTGTTTCCTTTAAAATGGATACAGGTTTCGCTGAATATAAAACTTTGGCTTACGGGCGCCAAGTAGAAGATGCTTCCGGAGAGACAAGTTTGCTTTACATATTCTCGCCTCTCTATCCGGTCTCCTCTACAGTGAACATTTTGAGGCACCAGTTGGTATATGTAACCATATTCACCTTGGTATGCGCTTTGCTTTTGTCCATGTACTTTGCCACCAGGATTTCAAGACCTATCAAGGCTATGACCGATACCGCTAAAGAAATGGGAAAAGGGACTTATGACGTTAAATTCGAAGCTAATTCCTACTCTGAACTGAACAATTTGGCTGATACCCTCAATACTACAGCTTACGAGCTGGGCATGGCAGACAACAGGTTAAAAGACTTGATAGCCAATGTTTCCCATGATTTAAAAACGCCTTTAACCATGATTCGTTCCTATGCGGAAATGATTCGTGATTTATCAGGAAATAACCCGGAAAAACGCAACGCTCATCTCCAGACCATAATAGATGAAACCGAAAGATTAAATCAAATCGTAAGTGACATGGCTACCATTTCCGCTATGCAGACGCACAAGACGGTGCTGGAACGCTCCACCTTTGATTTAAGCGCAGCAGCCAGCGCGATTCTCGCCTCTTACGATATACTCAGCGAGCAAGAGGGATATAAATTCATATTCAATGCTCCGAAAGACTGTCTTGCTTACGGCGATGAAAACAAGGTAAAACAGGTTATCGCCAATTTGATAAACAACGCAGTAAAGTATTGCGGAGAAGATAAGGAAATTCTCGTAAACATCAAGAGGATAGGGAAAAAATGGAGAGTGGATATTGCCGACCACGGCCCCGGCATTTCCCAGGAAGAGCTTCCTCATGTATGGGACAGATACTACAAGACAAGTACCAATTACGTTCGCCCTACCGAGGGCAGCGGTCTGGGCCTGTCCATTGTAAAGGAAATCTTGACTCTTCACCATGCCAACTTCGGAGTAAACAGCAAGGTTGGCAAAGGCACCACCTTCTGGTTTGAGCTTCCTTACATAAAGAAGGAAAGAGAACGCGGTAAAGGTGTAGCGAGAGACCCTGAATCCATCGAATCCATAGAATAAAATTAAAAGTGAAATCATTCACAGAGCAACCGATATTAAGAGTCCTTTAAAGGGGATGTCTCAAATTACTTGATTTTGGGACATCCCCTTGCAGACTGTAAGATAAACCCCATCCGACAGTATGCCCATAGCATGCGTGATTATTTGATGCGGTGTGCTCAATGAGGTACCATTCTTGTCATAGAGCCTTGCTGACAAAAAATCAAATTTTTTTAAATTTTTACATCAAAAGGCTTTAAACTCGTATCGAATTTCGTCGAAAGCCGGTCTCGGCTGACTTTTT